>Ga0208917_1000850_pt1 | contig 15394 bp, 18 predicted proteins | sample DEB08_DNA_10_FD_185500 | JGI IMG/M metagenome (GOLD analysis project Ga0208917, IMG submission 185500) | Aqueous microbial communities from the Delaware River and Bay under freshwater to marine salinity gradient to study organic matter... | ecosystem: Environmental > Aquatic > Marine > Coastal ...
GACAGCGAGGTGATGGGAGCGCATATACCCTGCCGCAATGGATGGATGGAGAGGAAGATTGGGGAGGGTTTGTTACTGCTGTGCATTGGTGTCCGCAGACTGCTCGTTGCTGTCAGCCCATGCCCTGCTACCCCCATGCTCCTGCACCCCACACAACCTGCACAGGAAAACGCTGAATGTGTGGCGGGAATCAGAACGCTTGCGAGGGGAGGGGGGTCGAGGATTGCGTTTCGGTTACGCGCGTGAGGCGTATAGATAGTACGATAATCCCCACACTACACATTTCTGGCAACTTTTTCCAGATCCTACTCTACACTCTTACTTCACCTAAAAACCTCTAAGCTGCTCGTTTACAACCTGTTAGTCTGTGTTAATTAAAGCTTCACTTCAATCTTGACTTTTCAGATTTTTGTTCATACCTTCGCATACATCTGACAATGCAGAGAGGGTTAACAGCCCAGATGGTTTTTGTGTGTATGCACAAAAAACTAATGCTGGTCAGATATCGTTCATGTCAAGGGGATGCTATGTCCAAGGAGGTAAACAAGAAGATCTCAAAGAAGATTAGGCTGTTGGTTCAGGAGGGTAAGCCACTGAAGCAGGCTGTTGCTATAGCTCTCTCTATGCACGGGAAGGCTAAGAGGAAGTAAGTTATCTTTGCTCCATGCCTGAGATCAGAAGAAGCGATCGCAAGAACAGGGATCTAATACGAAAGTGGTTTAGGTCTAAGCAGGGTCAGGAGTCTCTTAAGGAGGCTGTCAGTGATGATGCTATGATGGACCCGCAGGGTCGTCCTATCAGTGTGATGCTTCCAGAGGCTGAGGTCTCTACGCTTGGAAATCAGCCCAGAGATCTTGCAGAGGATGTGGCCATGGCTCTTGGGTATGGGGCTCGCTTTGGTGTCGGGATGCTCCCGTTCGTTGGTGAGGGATTGGATGTGGTTGAGGCTGGTAAGGTGGCAGCAACGGGGACGGACTATTTTGGTCAGGAGGCTAACCCCACCATGTACGCTGGTGCTACAGCAGCTGGACTGCTCATCCCCAACATACTAGAAACCCCCTTGAAGGTTTTGAAGAACGCAGGGGTTAAGACGTTCAGAGATCTAGAGCACTTGTTCTTCCATGGACAGCGATCGGAGCACTTCTCTCAAGAAGCATACGAGGCTGCTAAGGAGGTGATGGATCACGCTCAGAAGGCAGATCTTCTGGGTCAGGCCATCCAAGGATCCATCCCAGGCAGGGCCCCTCTGGTTAGGGTTAACAGACCCACGGGTGGTACAGGTTTTGTCGGGGGATATGCTGAGGACATCCCTGGCGGGTGGCATGCCTCCCCGAAGGAAGGGTTGAACGACCCAGCTCTTTCGTTCAGGAACTTCGTGATCGCCAACGACCCATCCGTCTTGGCTAAGTTCGACCCAAAGGTTGGGATCACACCAGAGCTTGAGGTAAGGCTGTCGCAAATGGCTAGGGAATTCGGTGATGTGTACACCACATCCATGAGGGGCGTTGATGCCAGAGATGCTGAGCAAGCTGCTTGGTACATGACCTCCGCTAAACAAGGCGCTGGTGGTAGGGTGCTAGGCCCTGGGGTGTACTCCACCGACAGATTCAACATAGCGAGAAGATACTCCGAGGGTGCCCCTCAGTTTGGTCAGACGGGATATATCGGGAAGATCAGATCTGGCACCATCCCTGAAGGCGATTACAAGGATGTCATCACTGAGCTCACAAGCAGAGAGCTTATGGGGAGGGCTAAGCAGACACCAGTTCCTGGGTACTATTACGACAACGCACTCGGCATGATGACCACTCCAGACGTTAGAGTGACAAGAGAGGCAAGCGATGCAGCAATCGATGCAGCTCGAATGTCTTCGGACCCTAGCGTCAGAGCAGCAGCAACAGGACAACCAGTCAAGCTTCTTGCACTCACCCCTAACACAGAGGAAGCCTTGGAGCTCGGTGGTAGGAAGCTAGTTGAATTACCACCTGGTGGATGGCACGGTCAAGGGAACCTGCACGCCCTGACAATCCCCAAGGGATCGCAGAAGCTTATGTGGGAGAAGCTAGGGTTTGACTACAGGTACGGGGGTAGAATAAAAAGCAAGTAAGCTATCTTTGCGTAACATGAAGAGCCTTAAGAACGACAAGAAGTGGCCCCCTGAGGGAAGGGAAAACCTGCCAAGTAGATTCTGGAACACTGCCCTCTACCCGACGGCAGAGGATGCGTACAATGCTTTCTACGACTCACCTGAGTTTAGAGCCATGGCAGACGAGGCCGACAGGGATACACTGCAGAACACTCCAGGCCCCAAGCCAGTAAAGCAACAGCCTGGGCCATCCCCCATCAAGATGCCAAGCACTAAGGCAGAATTCGATACATCTAGGTTCCTTCACGGGTTGGCTGGTGTAGAGAGCGACCTTAGGTGGGATGCTGAGAACCCTACGTCATCTGCTGTAGGTGCTCACCAGTTCCTGTGGAACCTTATTAAGGACGACCCAACTGTCGGGGGTATGACGAAGTCTGAGTACCTGAACTCACCAGACACCCAGATGCTGATGGCTAAGAAGGCTTTGTCCAAGCCAGTGGCTGGTGGTAACCCATACGATGTAGATGTACAGTCCCTCAAGGATGAGTACCGATCCCAGATCCCTGGGTTCGATAACATGTTCTCGGACATGGACCTCTACCTCATGAGACACAAGATGGGTAAGCAGGGGGCTAGAGAGTACCTCGGATATACGATCAGGGACAAGGAGCCCGAGAATGTGAAGGGGGTGAACATGTCCTTCCCGCAGTATCAAGAGAAGTTCTACTCTTACTACAACGACTGATGGGGATCTTTACAAAGAAGGATACCAACACCATCTCTGGTGAGAACAAGTACAAGGGTTGGGGGAACACCAAGACCAAGGTATTTGAGAGCGAGAAGCAGCGCGAGGCGGTCATGGCTGGGGCTGGTGGCGATCTGAGCGGTAAGGACTTTCGTCAGTACAAGAGAGACGTACACCAACAGAAGAGATTGAACCGCCGCGCCCTGCGTAGAGCAGAGCGTCAGGGTATTGATCCATCTCGCGTTCAGATGCGAGGTGGTGAGTACAAGGAGTTGTCAAGAAGGGAGCAGGATGTAGAGCAGTACTTCAAGGACGTACGCAAGGAGAGATTAGAGAACACTGCTGAGATTGCACTTGTCATCGCTGCCACCGCAGGAACGGCTGGTGCGCTGGGTGCATTTGCCCCAGCAACTACCGTCGCAGGCGGAACTACAACCACAGCCGCTACAGGTACGGCCGCTACAGGCACAGCAACTACAGCTATAGCTGAGGGGGGTAGACAGCTATTCAAGGCGGGGACGAAGAAGGCACTGAAGAAGGCCGCTATTGAACAGGGGGCTGAGCTTGCTAGCAATGCTATCAGTCAGGGTGGAGCTCAGGGGGCCCTCCCACAGGACCCACGTCTGGCTCAACTAGAGGCGCAGGTGCAACAGCTTCAGCAGGGGCCCATGATGTACACTCCGTATCAAGGGTATCAGCAACCAGTGTCGATACCAACGTATCAGTCACCAGAGTTCATAGGTCCTCCGCAGTATACTGCTTCTGACGTATACGACCCGCTCCTCGGCACCACGCAGGGTGCGTACACCGACTGGATGAATAGTCAGTAACACAAGCTTTACTATCTTTGCTTCATGGCGACAATGAGCGTACAAATCGTTGAGGAGGTAACCCTTAACGGAAGGAACTTCGGTCAGACGAGAACGACAAGCATCACGGGTGTGAACGCTATCGACACTCGCGTGTTCGTGGCCACCTCAACAGAGATGGATCTTATCCTGTTCGACACTGCAGATGGTGCAGGTCAGTTCACGGATGGAGACATCAAGTACCTCCGCATCACTCACCTTGGTTCAGCAGACAACCTTGAGGTGAGGGTAGTGGGGACAGACGAAGAGTACGCAGCCCAGGTCCCTAGCGGAGGTAGCTTCATCATCTTCAACCAGCTCCTTGATGCCACGCAGACATCCACCACCCCAGCGGTAACGGCTGACGGAACGGTGGCGCTCGCCTTCGCCAACATCAACAAGATCTCAATCGCGTCAGACAACGCTGACATCACGACAGAATACTTCGTAGCAACATCATGAACATCGTAAGAACAAAAGAGTACGGCCAAGGAGGTCGCTACCAAGAGTACGGTAAGGGGGGTGCAATGCCAAAGCAGCTTCTCGAATACTTCAAGAAGAAGCAGGGTAACTCTTACGCCGATGGCGGGGAGTTTACTGGTGATGGTAGACCCTTCGAACCAGGACAGGCTTACGTGATCAGCGGCTACGAAAACAGACCTGATGCCGAGGGCATGGTGTCTGGAAGAGAGCGCCTGTATGTGGCTGTCCCTGGGGAGGGAAGTACTAGAACCATGGACCTCAGAGAGGCTATGAAAGAGTTCGGGTACAGCAACCCAGTTGAGATGCTCAAGGCTATGGGTGTCGAGACCGAAAGATCTGGTGAGGGATTCATCGTACCAGGGGCTGAGCAGGATGAGTACAGACGTAGACTGATGATGGCCCTCGGCCAAGAGGGTGAGGGGTACAGAGAGCTTCAGGATAGACTTGGTATCGGTAGGGTGGATTACGAAAGATCCAGAGACCTACCAAATCTACTGGCACAACCTCGCGCAGGTATGTAAAAGAAAAAGCCCCGAAAGGGGCTTTTCTCTTAGTTGAAGCATACGAACTCTGGTTGGTCGCGGCCGATACGCAGGGGCTTGATTGAATTGGTGACCCCGCCAAGCTGCTCGTAGTATCCTGTATTGATACCGTTGTCTACGAAGTTGGCGTTCATCATGATGAGCGTGCTCTCACCCACGCTGTTGCCATCTCGGTCCGTGCACAGGATAAGGTACGCCCCCTCCTCGAAGATGATGACCTCCATGGTGTCACGACCCTGAGGGTAGTAAGCGTAAAGCTCTGGTTGGATTTCTTCAGCGCTCATGGCTGGGAGCTGATCGTGAAAGCATTCGGTGTCGTTGTGGTTGATACCGTTGAGCTTCCAGATCATAACCTCGTCAGGTGTTCCGTTCTGAGGAACCATCATCTGCATGACGGGTGTAGCCATCGCTGTGGCGGGGTTAACCTCTCTTGACCCTTCGAGGATGTCGTTAAGAGTTTGACCGAAAGATGTGGTGCTGATAGCAGCGAGGAGGATTAGTGTGTAACGCATGATTGAAATGTTTTATCTTTGAACTCGATACGATGATAGGATGAATCTTTTGCTTTTCCAAATCTTCCGTGTTAACGAGTGTGAATGAACAAACACTACAGGAACGCCAAGAGAAGAAAGAAGGATCCTTCCGTCGAGAACGAGAAGCGAAGACTACACAATGAAACTATCAAAAAATCTGTCTCTAGGGGAGGTGATCAAAAGCATCACAGCAAAGAGACTTGGAATAGATAACACACCCGATGACTGGACCACAGAAAATCTTAGACAGGTTGCGCTCAACGTATTTCAACCTCTGCGCGACGCTTTCGGGTGTCCTATATTCGTGTCGAGCGGCTATCGTTCAGCTGATCTCAACCGTGCTATCGGCGGGTCGAATCGCAGTCAGCATGTGGAGGGAAGAGCACTCGACCTGGACGCAGACGTATTCGGACGTTGTACGAATGCTCAGATCTTCAACTGGATTAAAGAGAACGTGGAGTTTGATCAGCTCATTTGGGAGTTTGGTGATGAAGACAATCCTGATTGGGTTCACGTGTCTTTCGTTTATGATGGGGTTAATCGTCGTCGGTGCCTCAAGGCTGTTCGTGACGATCAAGGAAAAGTGGTTTACGAAGTAATCTTGAAGTGATGCTAGGACTAGGAATGGAGATGACCAAGGGAGGGGCCGTAGGCAAGCCACCCATTGAGTCTCTGGGTCAACACAACATCGGTTGGTACGAATCAACCAGTGCAGATGAGGGTGATGTAGATCTGGTTTTGTCAACTGCATCGCTAGGGGATGTCAGGGTAAGCGCAGGTTTTGATGTTTTTGTTGGGCCAGCCTCTAACTACACAGTAACCAGCCTTAGGGTGAGAAACTCTACTAGGTTTCCAGTAAACATCCCATCAAGCTGGACCCAACTTATCACGACTCCACTTCAGATGGATTCCACTGTAGATATCCTCGGCATTGGACTTGTGTTTGTCATCTTTGACAACGACTCACCAATGGATGACATAGATATGGGATCTACATCTGGTCACCCACAGGCTCACACAGGCTCAGGCAATAACACCTATGTATTTGAGTTGATCTTTGAACATTCAGGTTTTGTTGGCAGCGAAACGATTTTGACCTCCCTGAGTCTTAGCGACTCCGACGCTTAACCTTCAAGCTCTCTGTAGAACTCCTGTACAAGAAGCCTAGCCCTCTGAGTAAGAGCATATCGCACCCTATAGTTATGCTTGGTCTCCTCTCTGAACAGGTGATCCTCTCTCGTCTGTGACGGTGTAAGCCTGTCAAAGTGCTTGTATATGTACCCTTCCTTCATAAGGGGGTACAAGGTCTTCTGCGCCATCGGAGGCGCACTCATCTCAAGATCCTCTGCCGCATGCTTGATGGTGAAGAACTCTAAGTCGTAAGCCCACAGCATGAACATGAGCTCTCTCTCGAAGATGTCTCTTCGTTCACAGAAGTTCTTCAGAGTAGTTCTCAGGTGCTTGAGGTAGTTTCTTTTGACGTACCTTTGGTGTAGAGGGGAGAACTCCCTGAAGAGACGCTTCTTGGTTCCCTTCCTAATCGCCATCAAACCAAAGATATGAACAAGGAGGGGTTTTTGCTTGAGATTCAGAGGGTTGCTTTTGAAGTAGAGCGCATCATCGAGAAGTACGGTGTTCGTGACGAGGTCCTGTCCTTGATGGTGACAGGCTTAGTTGAGGAGGACGAGGATGGGGAGAAGAGGTTGCAAGCGATCTACAGCTACAACATGGATAGCGAGGATGAGATGCTGAGTCTTCTTAACTTTGTGGAAGAAACATTCATCCCCTCAGACGCAAAGCAGGACGACGAAGACGACATCGATCTTGACGACTTGCTTGGAGATCTGGGGATCTCACTAAACTAAATGGAAGGACTTATTAGAAAGATCGTGATCGGCCAGAACCCCAAGGACGGGATGGCTTATTACGTCGGTATGCGCGTAGGCGACGGGAGTGTATCAGCCATCGTTCTTGATGACGAGCATCTGCACAGACATAAGATGAAGAGATACCTCGTGTACATTGAAAGAGAGGACGGGCAGGTCCTGTGGAAGGCTGTGGACAGCATGCCGTGCATGGTTGAATTCGATCTCAACTTCTGATGAGAGTCTACCCACAGGGGAGTAAGATCCCAGATAAACTGCCCGAGTCCTACAGAGAGGCGCCCTCACGATCCAAGTGCAAGACCTGCGCTGCGAACGTGAAGGGTACGTGCAATGTGTGGGGCGGTGCATCCATCCAGCCAGAGTACGTATGCAACTCGTACAGGGATAAGTTTGCTGCAGCCAAGGCTAAGCAGCAGACAGACAATCCAATCAACACCAAGTCAGTTCAATTCAATCCAGATACAAATGAAAACGTTCAACTTCTTCGTGGTCGAACTCGACAAGCTAATCGAAGACCAGATCAAAACAGAGGGGGGACTCGAACTCTATATTGACACGAGGTTCGAGGGGGGTGAGTTTGCATACCGAGTAACCGAGGGTCCGATTGTAGCGGCCCCGTTTAAGTACAACACAGGTGCTGAGCCTGGGGACACACTGTACTTCCATCACCTTGTTGTGATGCAAGGAGGTCAGCCCCTCACTGGTGAGGACAATCACTACATAGCTAAGTTTGATCCAGAGGCTGTCAACTCTCAAGCTATCGCATTCAAGTCCAAGAAGACTGGGGAGATCACAACGCTAGGTGGCTGGACACTGCTTGAGGCTGTAGAGGAGAAGGAGGAGTTCCCGTCAGATCTAGTGGAGATGGTGCAACTAGCAGAAAAGCTACCCACCAAGGGCAGACTCGTGTACGGCAACGAGGACACGGAGTACATGGGACTCAGGCCAGGTGACGTGGTAGGGTTCGCTAAGAACAGAGACTATCGCATCAAGATTGACGGTAAGGAGTATTACAGAACACGCGCAGAAGATTTGCTCTATGTCGAGGAAGAAGTTCACAACGATTGATGCCGCAGAGAATCTCATGCACAGCATGGAGATCGCTATCAACAACATGATCGAGGAGATCAAGAAGCCCGTTGATCCTGACGCTGGTGGGTCCTCGCGCAAGGCAGAGCTGCAGTCCATCAAGCAGACAGCTATCGACGCCAAGGAGCTTCTCGTCGAGAGGCAGAGGCTGGAGCAGATGGTGAAGGATCTTCGTGACAACGGTGAGATCGAAGAAAAGAAAGATTACTCAGGAGGCTTTGCGGAAAGGTTTTCTAAGTAACTTTGTCTCAATCTAAATCAATTCAGTCGTGGCCAAAGTACAGGTGTCTACCTACAAGTCAAAGCGCGTTCGGCGCAAGGGCGTTCATGCTAAGACAAAGCAGTCTAAGAGCGCATCGTCAAAAAACTACAAGAAAGCTTACAGGGGTCAGGGCCGATAATCCTATGCACCTGTAGCTCAACAGGATAGAGCGGCGCACTTCTAATGCGCAGGTTCGGGGTTCGAGTCCCTGCAGGTGTACAATGTCAAACTACATATGTCTCATGGCTAAGTACAAGTGCAAGTGTTCTGACGAGATCGTGGATGCGTCAAGCGTAAAGATTAAGATGATCGACGACAAGGTCAGGCACGACATCAAGTGTGAGAAGTGCGGAGATTTCATGGACCTTCACAACCCTAAAGCGGGAGCCCCAAGCTTCCGAAGCAATCGGTATGGGCAAGTGTACTGATGAGCTCGCTCGTATCTATAAAGGGTTATGATGAGTTGGTTATCTCCATTTGTCCCAACGGTACGCAGGGTGAGGTTTATGAGATCGGTGGGCTTCTCATTGCACTTCCCGCTCAGCCGCCCGAAGACAAAATTCAAGGACATGGAAGTCCAAACCACATGCACGTGTGGAAGAGGATTCCTATGCCCGAAGAACTGTCTAGGATTCGCTCTATGGATGAGTGGGCCGAGATGCCACGTGAGTTTCGACAGAAGTTTTCTCCGTATATCGAGGAGGAGTTTCGTCGTAGGCGTGAAGGTTTTTGGTTTTACAATGATGGTGTCCCTACATATATTACGGGCCGCCACTACATGATGCTCCAGTGGACCAAGATGGACATAGGGTATCCTAACTATCTTGAGTTCCAACGTGAGATCTTTTTACACATGGCCGCCTGTGAAGCGGACCCTCGATGCATTGGCCAACTCTACACTAAGTGCCGTCGTTCTGGATACACTAATATCTGTTCTTCAATCTTGGTCGATGAGGCTACGCAGGTTAAGGAAAAACTGCTCGGCATCCAGTCGAAGACGGGTAAGGACGCGCAGGAAAACATCTTCATGAAGAAGGTGGTTCAGATGTTCAGGGGGTACCCATTCTTCTTCAAGCCTATCCAGGACGGTACCACGAACCCCCGCATGGAGCTCGCATTCCGAGAGCCATCGAAGCGGATCACAAAGAACAACAAGACATCTAACAGAGGTGACGCGCTGAACACGGTCATCAACTGGAAGAATACCACGAACAACGCTTACGACGGAGAGAAGCTACACATCATGTACCTCGACGAGGCGGGTAAGTGGGAGAAGCCTACGGACATCAGGGATGCGTGGAGAATCCAACGCACCTGTTTGATCGTTGGTAGAAAGATTGTGGGGAAGGCGATGGTAGGGAGTACGGTCAACCCCATGGATAAGGGCGGTAAGGAGTACAAGGATCTGTGGCACGACAGCGACCCAACGGAAAGAAACGCAAACGGGAGGACAAGGTCTGGTCTCTACAGACTCTTCATTCCTGCATATGAATCATTAGAAGGTTTTTTTGATGTACACGGACGACCAATCATTGAAGATCCTGATAGCCCTGTGGACGGTCTTGATGGCGATAGCATTGTTCAAGGGGCGAAAACGTTCCTGAAGAACGAGAGAGAAAGTCTCAAGAATGATCCGTCTGAGCTTAACGAGGTGACGCGACAGTTCCCGTTCAGCACCGACGAAGCCTTTCGAGACAGTATCGAGGGTAGTCTGTTCAACATCGGACAGATCTACGAACAGATTCAGTACAACGACGAACTCTTTCCTAATCCTGTAGTCAGGGGCAACTTCGTCTGGAAGGACGGCAAGCAGGACACTGAGGTTCTGTTTGACCCAGACCCTAACGGAAGGTTTAGGGTTGCATGGATGCCGCCAGCTGAGCTTCGCAATGTGAAGCGTATGGAGAATGGAAAGCTAGTACCACCGAATGCAGAGCTGGGGGTGGGGGGAGTTGACTCTTATGACCTCGATGCCACCGTCGACGGACGCGGGTCTAAGGGCGCGTTACACCTGTACAACAAGTTTCACATGGAGCACCCATCGAACATGTTTGTAGTGGAGTACGCCTCCCGTCCTCCTCTGGCCAAGATCTTCTACGAGGACGTGCTCAAGGCAGCGTTCTTCTACGGGTATTCGATACTTATCGAGAACAACAAGTACGGGATCGCTAGATACTTTGAGACAAGAGGTTACGACGGTTACCTCATGGACAGACCCGATCACCTCACGTCAGGCGGTAGCGCCAAGACTAAGACGAAGGGTATACCGTCAAACTCTCAGGACATCATCCAGTCTCACGCTCACGCTATCGAAGCTTACATCCACGAACACGTAGGTGTCAACAGGATCTCTGGAGAGTTTGGTAAAATGTATTTTAACAGAACTCTTGAGGACTGGATAGGTTACAAGATTGACAACAGAACCAAGTACGACCTTACAATCAGTTCTGGACTAGCCCTGCTTGGTGCTCAGAAAGCTAAGCCTAAGAAACCACCAGCTGATTTTTCAGACAAGGTCTTCCTTAGGAGATTCAAGGGAAGATAGGATTTCCACTATATTTGCAACTGCATGCAATTCATGACTTCGCGTAATGTACACTAACAACAAGAAGTATTCGAAGAACTTCCCTGACCCGCTAGCTTCCAGAGACACTAAGATGTCTACGGAGTACGGGATGAAGTACGCGAAGGCCATTGAGAACCAGTGGGGAAAAATCCAAGACGAGCAATCTCTTTACAGGAAGAGAGCTAAGACGTTTGAGAAGAACAGGGACTACGCTAACGGCATCCAGGACACAACGATCTACAGACAGATCCTCACGTCTCTTGACCCGAACAACGGCGATGGATCTCTTGTGAATCTGGATTACACACCAGTTCCAATCCTTCCGAAGTTCTCTCGTATCGTAGTAAACAAGATCCTATCTCGAAGCCCGTATCCAAACATCGAGGCTGTCGACCCGCTGTCAACTTCTGCAAAGAATATGCAGAAGCAGCGCATCATGAACCAGGTTCAGATGAAGGATCAACTTAAGCAGCTCAAGGACAACACGGGCGGCTTGGTTCTCGATCAAGACCCAGATCGTCTGCCTGACTCAGTCGAGGAGGCGGAGATCCTGCTTGACACAAACATCAAGACTGACGCAGAGATCGCGGGTCAGATTGCGACAGCGCTGACGCTTGAATGGAATAACTTCAACGACAGCATCTATCGCAGATGTGTGCAAGACCTCGTGTCGTGCGGCATGGCTGTGGTAAAGAGAACCAACGATCCTACGTACGGCATCAAGACTGAGTACGTAGATCCCATCAGGTTCATTCACAGCTCTACTGACGACCCCAACTTCTCTGACCTAGTGTATGCTGGTCACGTAAAGACTATCTCTATTCAGGAGCTTAAGCGCATCGCTGGAGACGAACTTAGCGAGGAACAGTACCAGAAGATCGCTCAGAAATCTAAGAGTCACAACGGAGACTACAGCAAGATGACTGAGGCGTACTACGACAGCACCCTCAAAAGAAATGTCTACGGGTACGATGAGTACATGGTGGACGTGCTTGACTTCGAGTTCATCTCTGTGGACTCTATGTTCTTCGAGGAGAAAGAGAATCAGTACGGCAACACTGGGTTCTACTACGAAGGTTTTGAGTATAAGGAGAGGACGAATAAGGGTGTGTTTGAGCGCAAGCCTCACAGAGTGGACATCGCATCTGTATACGGTGGCACGCTCGTCCTTGAGTGCGACTACCTGATTGGATACGGTCTTAAGACCAACGTCCCAAGAAACATGCACGACATCACCAGAGCTCGCATGTCATACTCAGCTGTGGCAACGAACATCAGAAACATGATGCCCAAGAGCATGGTGGAAGGGTGTATCGGTTTTGCGGACATGCTTCAGATCACACACCTTAAGATCCAGCAGTCCATCGCTAAGGCTAAGCCAGATGGATTGATCATCGACATCGAGGGTCTGGAGAATGTGCAGCTCGGTAAGGGTGGGGAGCTTCAACCATTGGAGCTTCATGACATCTACGAGCAGACAGGTGTCTTCTACTACAGAAGCAAGAATGCCGAGGGAGGGTTCCAGGGTCCTCCGATCCAACAGATCCCCAACAGCATCCGCAACATCAACGAGCTTATCACACTGTACAACCACTATCTCAACATGATCCGTGACACAACGGGAATCAATGAGATGATGGATGCGTCAACTCCGAAGGGAGATACCTTGGTTGGCGTGCAGCAACAAGCTATCGCGGCTGGCAACAACGCTACGTACGACATCACGAATGCCTCTACTATTCTATTTAAGCAGGTGTGTGAGGACGTTGTTAAGTGCTTGCAGATTATTCCGCCAGACTCTGTCCTCATGGACATCTACATGAACGCGATCGGTAAGGAGAACATGGATGCGCTGTCTGGATTCTCAGATCTCCCCATGTTCAACTTCGGTGTTACCGTGCGAAAGGAGATGGAGGACCAGGAGAAAGTTTACTTGGAGCAGAACATTCAAGCTTCACTTGCTCAGAAGGAGATCGACCTAGAGGACGCTATTGCTATCAGATCCCTTAAGGATATCAATCAGGCTGAGAGGCTGTTGGTTGTACGACGCAAGAAGCGCATGAAGGAGATGCAGGAGCAGGCCATGCAGAACTCACAGATGCAGGCAGAGCAGGCTCAGCAGGCTGCACAAGCCGCCTCTCAAGCTAAACAGCAAGAGATGCAGATGGAGTTTGAGATGGAGCAAGCCAAGATGCAGCTGAAGACTCAGATGGAGATTCAGCTTGAAGATGTCAGACATCAGTACAGAAGAGAGATTGAACTTATCAGAGCTCAAGCCACTCTCGGATTCAAGACGGATGATCAGGACTTCAAGGAAAAGCTTGAGGTGTTCAAGGAGGAGAAGAAGGACGATCGCGTAAGAAAGCAAGCAGACGAGCAGGCTAAGCTCATCGACAAGAGAAAGGGTAGAGACCAACAACAACTAATGTAAGATGGCTAAGAAGGTAAATCTAGATGTAACAGAAAGGCTGGACATCACGTGCCGTCAAGGGGACACGTTCTCCATCACGGTTACGTTGAAGGACTCTGCTGGCGACCCGCTTACCCTTGTGACGGATGGGTACAAGTTCTCCATGCAGGTTCGTGAAAATACAGACTCAGCAAATCAGAAGGGTTCTAGCGGACTCATCCTAGGCACCAAGGACATCGGCAGCAGAGCCACCAACGCTAAGGGCCAGGAGAGTAGCTTCGAGACCTTTGTGACTGATGATCTCGGTAACCTCACAATCACTGCACTACCAAGCGTGATGAGAGAGATCCAACCAGGGATCTACATCTACGACATTCAGCAGATCGTACCTAACACTTCTACTGGAGTGGACGTTCACACAACCATCCTTCAGGGCATGTTCCGTGTCAACGGCGATGTGTCTGAGGGGATGAACTCAAGCATTGTTCGGTGAGTGATATCACAGTAACGAGCCCAGACAGCCTTGCGGTAGAGGTTACAGTTGAGGCGTCTACAGGCGTGACTGTGTCAGTACCTACCGTTTCATCTATTAGCGTAACAGAGAAGGGACCTAAGGGTGACACAGGTGAGACTGGACCTCAGGGTCCTGCTGGTATTGGACCTGCAGGAGGGACTGAAAATCAGTTTGTACAGAAGAACAGCGCCACAGACTACGACACCAAGTGGAGCGCTTACACACTCCCAGCTGCTGACGGAACTGAAAGGCAAGTTCTTATGACTGACGGTGCTGGAACCGTTTCCTTTGCTTACCCTCAGACCATCGCAGAAAACGTAAAGAACGTATCTGGAGGACCACTTCTTAAGGGTACCCCAGTTCACGTTACTGGTAGCGTAGGCAACCTTGCTGAGGTTATTGCGGCGGATGCAGCTACTAACTACCCAGCCCACTTCGTACTTGACGAAGATCTTGCTGACGAAGGCGAGGGTAAGGGTATTGCGCTAGGGTTCATCAACAACGTAGACGTTCCTGATGCCTCCATCTACACGGAAGGTCAGACGGTATACCTTGGGGCTTCTGGAGGCTGGACAACAACCAAGCCTACTGGTACAAACGCTATTCAGAACCTTGGGATTATCATCAAGGTAAACACAGGTGGGAACAAGATCTCTGGCGTCATCATGGGTGCTGGAAGGGCTAACGACGTACCCAACATCCCCGACGGTCAGGCATGGATTGGTAATGCAAGTGGTGTAGCCACACCAACTACCCTTGCTGATGTAGCCACTAGCGGGGCTTACTCTGACTTGAGCGGAACCCCATCCATCCCAGTGTCAGGCGTTGACTTTGACCCCGTGGGAACTGACAACAGTACTGACGTAACGCTTGGTGGTGCTTACGACTACATCACGATTGCTGGTCAGACGATAACCAGAAATCAGGTTGACTACAACACTGATATTGCGAACACGCCATCAATCCCCACATCTGGTGTTGACTTCGACCCAGTAGGCACAGATAACTCTACGGATGTAACTCTGGCTGGAGCCTACAACTACCTAACCCTTTTGGGTCAGCAAATTACGTTGGGCCAAGTAGACTACACTACGGATGTATCTAACACCCCGACTATCCCAGTATCTGGCGTTGATTTCGATCCCGTGGGCACGGACAACTCTACTGATGTAACTCTGGCTGGAGCTTACAACTATTTGACTCTTGCTGGTCAGCAAATTACTCTCGGACAGGTAGACTACACGACAGACATATCTAACACCCCTACAATCCCAACCTCAGGGGTTGATTTCGATCCTGTAGGTACGGACAACAGTACGGATGTATCTGTAAACGCCAACGCGACCGACGTCCTGCGAATGAACGCAGGGCAAATTCTGGGTTCTCAAGATGCAGGGGCTGACAAGCTTGTCTTCTGGGACGACTCTGAG
>Ga0208917_1000854_pt1 | contig 15359 bp, 35 predicted proteins | sample DEB08_DNA_10_FD_185500 | JGI IMG/M metagenome (GOLD analysis project Ga0208917, IMG submission 185500) | Aqueous microbial communities from the Delaware River and Bay under freshwater to marine salinity gradient to study organic matter... | ecosystem: Environmental > Aquatic > Marine > Coastal ...
CAATAGCACTGCCGCATCCGTAAGTTTTGAATTTAGCATCTTCAATAATTCCGTCGGTCGATACTCGGATTTGAAGTTGCATGACGTCTCCACACGCTGGAGCACCTGTGAGGCCCGTTCCGACATCTGAAGCATCTTTGTCAAGTTTTCCGACATTCCTGGGATTTTCATAATGATCTAATACCTTATCTGAGTACATTAGTCCTCCTTCGATGCAACTACATTACATCGAGGCCAGTGTTGAGAGAGGCTGCAGTCTACTCTTTCTATTTTTACAGTCTCACAGCCACTAATCAACAATGCGAATACCACTACGTTTAGTTTCTTTATAAAGTAGGTCACTTGCTTTATATCTCCATATATTTGGTAGAAGTCCGTGCACAAGCAGTATAAAGGCTACTTTCCAAGCTCCCAACAAATGTTCTAAATAAGTTTTATTTACTTCTTCGAGATGATTGTCTATCGCCATACCACATTCCTCCCGCAATACTGATTGCAGCAACCATTAAAAATAGTACAAATACTTTATCTTCTACTCCCATCAATGCCCCCAAGGCCAGTTCCAAGAAACATAGCCAACTACTATAAATAGTAATAATACATAAACCCAAGGTTCTAACATTACGGAGCCACCTTCCAACTATAGTATAAAGTAATTGCCAACGCTACGGGAGCAATCGAAAATACTGCTATAAGTCCAACTATTTCCATTAATAAGTCTCACACTTGTGCGCAGGTTTTCCTGCGGAATGAAATATATCACAATTCCTTTTATTGGGCTCGCAGGTTGATAACCCCGTTACGACCCCGATAAAAACAATTGTAATTATAATATCTTCTATATATTTCATATTAAAATGCCCGGACCAAAGCCCGGGCTTGATTAAAGCTACACTAATTGAGATATACTCAACCAAATGCCAGAAACTGCCCATATGGACAGTAAGTATATACCGTAAGTATTAAACTTACGCCAAACTTCACGCTGCATTTATAATTTCTATCCTTTTGGGCTTATCTTCTTCGGGAATATTTTCAACAAGATCTATACAAAGAAGTCCATTCTTCATATAAGCTGTGTCTAACTCAATGTTGTTTCCAACTTTAAATACCCGAGTAAAAGTTTTACCGCTTAGCCCTTTGTAGAGATAACTTTCATCCTGCTCGACTACTTGCTTTTGAGTTCCTTCGATTTTCAACTCATTTTTATGCAAAGTAATTTCGATGTCATCTTTATCCCATCCCGGGACTGCGACTTCTACGCGATAGCCGTTACTACCTACTCGCACAACATTGTAACGAGGGTAGCCAGTCATAGGTGAGTTAGAAAAGAAGTCAGGGTGAAGATCAAGTCCTAAAAAGAACTTGTGAACATCATTCATATTTATTAAATTTTGCTTTGTCATGTTTTTTCTCTCTTGCGCCCTTTCGGTACGCTCTTTGCACCCTTTCGGTATGCGGTTTTAAAAAGGGGACCGGAGCCCCCAGTAATTTAGCCTTCGTCAGGCCATCTGTCGTCGTCCTCGTCATACACACCATCGTTGTTGGTATCACAAGCACGTTGCCATGAAATCATGTCAAATGTCAATCCTTCATGCCAAGGTACATACGCTTTACACCATTCATGAGACCCTATAACCATGTCATCGGTTCCATCAGGATCAGCAACATAATCCCTTTTGGTGTGCTCTTTTTGAAGTGTAAAATATACATTGCCATTTTTGTAGTTTTTTTGAGTAAACAATTTACCTTTGGAAATGTAAATTTTTTCTTTTTCGGCAAGAGTATATGTCGATCCATCGTCATAGTTAATCACTGTGTCAGCACTGATTCCGGCTGAAAAGCCGAGAAGTGCCAACCCCGCTATGAGTTTCTTCATATAACCTCCTTCGGTTAGCATGAGGATTTCTGTTGCCAGGCTCCTCGCACCCCGCTTACCTATCTAGGCAGCAAGTGAGTAAATGTCATCATTGGCATTTATTAAGTTTGTTGCGTTAACGTAGCTTCCGCACGGATTCTCCATAAGTCTACTGCACGCCTGTCGAGTCTGTATCAGCCCCATCATAAAAAGTCTTTCTGCGTCTTTTATTGTACTTTCTTTTGAGTTTCTTTCTCTCTCCTGCTCTCCAGAGAAAAAATCTTTTAGAACGTCGAGAGAGTCCATCAAACTCATCACCGCCCTTCATTTTAATACGCATTGTAAAACTCCTTATGGTGGAGCTGTCGGGATTCGCACCCGAGTCCAACCGTCAGCTTATTACTTCTACGAATCTTCTTCTAGTTCGAGAACTCCTGTTTCAACCATGTACTCAATTGTAGCTTCTATACCCACACTTTTGCCTAAATGCCAGCATTGTAAACCGCATCCAATCATACAAAATATAAAGATTGCAAATTCAACAATTGATGTTCCCAATGGTCTCTCCTTTGATTACTTTTGAACGTATAGTTCTCGCATTTATGACCAATATTATACCAGAAGAAGGTAATAAAGTCAAGAAGTATTTTAGGCCTGGTGAAAAATAGTGCTTGACTTTGTGCCTCTTTTCCACTATAATATATGTCTATGAAAAAATATGTGCGAAAACCGTGGAGTATTCGAGAGCGAGAAATACTTCGACAGAACTATTATATTGTAGATAAAGAAAAACTACAAGAGTTACTGCCATCTCGAACTTCTACGGCTATTGCATCACAAGCACACTATTTACAGAAACGTGGATGGTATTTTCACAAGGCGAAAACATGATAACTTTTGATAAATTTTTAGAAATGTTTGAAGAAGAACTGATTGAACTTTGGAGAACATCAACTCATTATATTACTACGGATTTCGGTGATTTTATTGAAATGAAGTATGATATTTTCATAAAAAGAGGCTCTTTGTAGTCTATAACAGGAATATATGTCAGTAAAAGTACGAAATAACAACATTAACGCAGCTTTAAGAGTTTTTAAACGAAAATACAGTGACAAAATGTTTGACTTTAAAGAAAAACAATACTTTGAAAAACCATCTCGAAAGAAACACAAAGCAAAACTAGCAGCAAAATCAAGGGAGAGAAAACGAATTGCAGAACAAAACCAACTTCGAACTCGTCGCAGAGTTCATGCGAGCATTTGAACAAGATGTACACAGTTACCCCACTCTTCGTGACTCGGAAACAAGAGCACTCCGGCACGAACTTATTCGAGAAGAACTGGAGGAATTACATGAAGCAATGTGCGCGAAAGATACTATTGAAGTCGCTGACGCACTTACCGATCTACTGTACGTGGTGTACGGAGCCGGCCATGCTTTTGGTATTGATCTCGATGCTTGCTTTCTAGAGGTACATAGAAGCAACATGAGCAAGCTAGGAGAGGACGGCAAGCCTGTAAAAAGGTTTGATGGTAAGGTACAAAAAGGCCCGGGGTTCTTTGCTCCAGACCTGTCTTTCATTTTTATACAGTGAAAAAAGGGGCATTGCGCCCCTTTTTACCACCAGCCTAAGTTATGTCCGTTGTGAATAATAATCATGAAACAGGTAAATACATGTAGGCCCCACCAGAACGTGCGTATAACTGCTACTGCATCACTTTCACGGTCACTTCCAACTTTCTCGCCTAGCGATTTCGCCCAGATTCTCCACCAATTCATGTACGCGCACTCTCGTAAAAATTCAGAATAGTACGAATATCATTTCCACGAATTGTATCCATTGTAACGGGTACAATACGTAGGTCCGAAATTTTTTCGGAGTAGGCTGAAGCCTGTACAAAACGTGATGCCAGGATAGCGTAAGCTTCTGTACTGAATACGCCGTGTATGTTTTTCTCGTCTTTTAGTATATACATATTAGATCTCCATCCCAGTCCATAAAAGCGATACCTGGGAAAAATAGTTGTTGTGTTTTTGCAAAAAGTGTGGTAAAATATATCATAAATTGATAGACAATAAGGTCAGTCACTATTCTATCTAACCAAAGAGATGACCACTGTGCATAGTATATTATTGCGATTGCCGTTGGTGCGTTAGCACCATAGCGTGATCCCAATAGATTATACGTTGTTGCATTGGGGTCATCAATATACCCACGCGAATCTACTTCAATCATGATTCCATTCTGACCTAATCGCTAATGACCCCGATAATTAAATATAACTAAAGCGGGTCTAAACATTAAAACTGATTTACTACAATTACGTCTTTTATTTACACAATTTTGCCCAAACGCAAATAATAAGAACGTAATTTGTACTTAATTAAACAAGTTCTTCCACAATTTCTTTTAATTTTTTCAAGACTGGCTTTGGAGCTTTTTCTAGCCCAGACAGGTGGTAGTCGTCAATTTGTAGTAAATTTGCCAACATTATAATAAGTTCAGCTTTTGTAATAGGATTTTCACCAGTCTTGGTGACGTATTTCTCTCTTCGGTAAACTCCTTCTCGTGAGAGCTTTCCTATAATACTTTTAACACTTCGTTCAAGTTCTTCTGCAATTTGTTCTACAGTCTCTCTATTCGGATTCTTACTGTAGATTTCAACCATATAGTCAGTTTGTTCTTGTGTATAGTTACTCATTGTCCTCTTCCGTTTCGAAAGTAAATGTAAATGTTTTGCCATCTTCCAAAGTCATTGTATACTGCCGAGACCCCGCCCCGACCCCGATGTTCGTTGCGTATGAAAACTCTTCTGCCGTCACGTTCTGAATTCCTACATTTTCCACTAGCTCGAGAAGTTTGAGATTGTACTCATCCTCGAGCTTTTTTATTTGCTCCTCCATTTCTCCCAACGCTTGAACTGCTTCATTCATAGCCTGATAGCAGATTTCCAGGTTACTTCCCATAGACGTAAGTTCGTTGCGCACCCGCTGCGACCCCGAAATCTTGTCTGGAAACTTAATAATTTTAGCCATAAATTTTCTCCCGTGAACCGTATATTATATCGCACCTAATAAAAAATGTCAAGAAAAATTTTCTGTAGGTATAAAAAAATCCCCACATATTTCTATGCAGGGATTTTACAGTTAGGTTTAGAGCCGCGAACTGCCACTAGGCTATATAATGCCTTTTGTTTGTAGCCGAGGGTTTCGACGCCTCATTGCAATTAAAGGCCACTACTAAAAAGGACTTTCTCCTATAGTTAAAGTGATATGCACCTCCCCCTCACATACCTGAAGTCGTACCGCGAATACAACCTCACCGCGTTTTTGTTTTTGATATCCCAGAATACAAATCGCACTAACTGGTAACTGGACAGAAGTTATACGCCTTCTGAACGTACACCGACAGACAACCTCGGCGTAGGGCGGGGAACTAACGAGTGCGTCCCTTACACTGTCTGAATTCTAGCTTCAGACTGGCTGATCTACAGATAGATGCCTTTTAACCCTGTACACGGGAGGGTCAACAACTGTAGATTGAATTAGGGTTGAGGGCTCCGGATAGGCCGAGTTAACTTTTACCGGGATCTTTACTGTCTTATCGCAGAGTGGGTAGCAACACTCATAGGCGTCCCTGACTTCCCTCAAACTTTTAGGCGATTTCTCACCGTTTAAGAAGATATTATACTTGAAGTGACCATCAAAAGTCAAGAATTATTTTTCTTAACCCCCGCAACTTTTTGAAATCTTTTATACCCAGTACCCTTCTCATTGTACTCCAAGACCAACGCATCATTGTTTATATGCAGTTTGGGTTCGAACTTTTCTACGTCAGCTTCGTACACACAATAAGTGCGTATACGAAATGATATATTTTCAGCACTGCCTTTAAGCTCCACGATGCGCCACCTGTAGGTCTGCAATTCGTGCAAACAAGTCAGCTTCGTCGCCTACTAAAAACAACTCTTTTCTGTTAGTCCACTCACCATCAATTCTTCCACTGAACTCAAGCACAGTGCCATTGTTAGCAAATTGAATTGTTACTTGATCTACTTCTTTAATTTCCATTAGTTATTTGCTCCTTCGGAGTAATCTATAAGCAGGCCCTGGCGTCGCATAGACTCAATATTCTGTTCAATTTGAAGATGGTCTAAAATCCAGTTATGCCAAAGCTCGCTTCTGATACTCTCGATACTTGTAACAGTGTATTTAGTGCCATCAGGATTAAACCGAGTTTGTGTTGCTCGGTCTACTACTGACAGCATTTCTTCGTAACTTAGCATCTTTTTCCTCTTTTTCTTTTCCTGCGGTATAATACCTTCTTGCAATATCGGGGTTTTCTGTAATTATGAGTAATTTACCAAAAGTGTCATACACTTTAAACTTATACTTACCCACTTCGATTATTTCTCGAACCATGTGCATCTTAGGCACTCACTATTATAATAAATAATATTCCGCATAGCGACAGAAAGCCGCAAAAATTGTATATCGCGTCCTCTTCTTCTCGACTCATTACTCTGCCTCAATACCGTAGATTTCAAACTTGAATCCCGGGTCTTTGCCGAAAACAGCAGCAGCTTTTGCTCGCTCGGCTTGTTTAATAAGAGGTGAGTTTGGCTTACGCTTTGCACGAAACGCACCGTGAGAAGTTACTTTCTTGCCTTTCATAGCAGCATTGGCCTTGAACTTACGAGTCAAAGCCGCATCAAAAATCAGTGTTTTTGCCATCAAAATTCTCCCTATATCTTACATAATAGAATGCTTTGTGATCCCTTTTATTTAAGGACTCTGCTTCTTTGTACGCATCATAGTAATCCAGCCAAGTACTTAGCCAAACTGGTTTATCTGATATTACACAAAATACGACGTACACGAGAGTCCTGAAATAAAAGGGGCTCGAAAGCCCCGAGGTATTAAGCTGCGAAAAAGTTGATGAGGTTTTGAAGGTCAACTTTGGTCATTTTAGCCAGTGAAGGCAATTCACAACCAATGCTTGCCTGAACCTGAGCAACCAATTCGTCCTTGCGAACAACCGGCTCACCGCGCTTGGTGACACGCTCAGCTTTGACATAGATGCCAAGAGCTGACAACTTAGCGATGATGCTTCGAGGAGTTTTGTTAAACTCGTCAGCAAGTGCATCAACAGAAGCTCGAGTTGGATCAGCGGAGTAAACAGCAAAGATGCGGTCTACCATTTCTTGGGTGTAGTTGGCCGAAGCCTTAGCAGTCATATCAGTCATTGAAAATTCTCCGTAAAAAAATTAAGTAAAGTACCACTTTTGAAAATATATTATACAACTTTATGAGGATGATGTCAAGAGATTTTTTTGGAAAGCTGCAAGTAATTCTACTTCTTTTTGCCTTGCTGCTACTTCCCAAGGTGAATTCCAGTACTCTTCCCAATCTTCCTCATTTCGGGAAGCAAGAATCCCTTGCCATACAACGTGATTGTGTTCTAATTCTAACTCGCAGTAAATGTACTGACGAGCGTGCTCAAGCTCGTGAAACAGAGTCGAGAGCCAGTTATCATTTTTGTGTAATCTTACCACAATTTTATACTCCAGGTCAATAGAGTCACCAAAATCAATTTCACTTTTGCCCTTGAGTCGAATATCAATCGGAACCGGGGTTACTCGCAGATCGAGTTCATCCAGTGCAAATTCAATCGCTTTCCTAGCCAGCCGACGTTCGCCGACTGACCAAGATTTTTTTGCTTTGGTTTTTAACTTATACATCGTCGAGTTTTACCTTTTGTCGTAGCCAAGAGTACAGCTCAATAGCACTGTCATCATATCCGTTGGGGTACTCATCTTCAGGCAGTAAAATCTTAATAGTATACATAAAAGCCTGTAGCTTGGGTACACCCTCCATACGCATACCTGCGTAGAGTTGCATGGCTTCGAATTGTACGTCAGTCATTAGTATTCCTCCGATTTATGGTACATATTATACTTCTTTCGGTTCTGAATGTCAAGAAGTTTTTTCGTTAAGGCCAACGCTGGCGAACTCCGGGGGGCCGCACACGACCTAATCGTGTCAAGAATTATTTTCTCCAATCTACCAAAATTTACAAAAATTATTGCGGGGATGCCCCAGGTTTCTACAATTTGCGCTAATTATACTGTCCCCGCAGAGACTAGTCAATCGATTTATTTTCGGCAATTGTGCAAAAAGTACTTGACATCGTCGGCGCACTACTGTATAATCGGCGCCGCGCTTTTAAAACAAATGCACAATTGCCGCAAAAAGTTCTTGACAACCCCGGGCCTTGCGTGTATACTACCAGGGTGGGCACGGGGTCTAGGCCCGCGAAGACTACGTCTTTTTAAAAAAATTTTACCCAATCGTGCAAAAAAGACTTGACAAATCGGACGCGCACTGGTAAAATGGCGCGCGGTACACCAAAAAAAGTCGTCGTCGAACTACTACTGGCGCGCCGGCGCCAAAAATCCTGGCGGGTCAAGCCCGCCATGTGTCCCGGCTTGTTCCACGTGGAACATCATGTGGCGAGCCGGTCGCATAGGGTAGCAAGCAAGTTTTCAATTCCGCGTTTTTTGTTTTCAAAATTAATTGTATGCCAGTCGGAATCAATAACGCGCTCTTTTAAAATGCTCATGCGGTCATAGTGAGAAAGTGCGTTTTCATCGTTGGGCGAAAATTTCCAATAGGTCAGCGGAGAATTTTTTCGCATTTCGATTCGGCGTTTTTGTTCATCCTCGGAAATGGATAGCCAGAATTTAATCAAGCGCACCGGCTGGTTAGCTTCCCAATTTTTATGTCGCCGCATAAAATTTTTGTATTGTCGCGGTGAGCACCATCCGTTGAGGTGTTGCACCATCGCGCGGCTATACCATGATCGATCGAAAAACACGATGCGATTTTGTGTCGGCAGTTTGGTTTCCCAATAGGGGAGCCATGCCGACATTGCGCGCTTGCTCGGTTTGTGCGAGAGGCAAACGCTGTAAAGGTCTGGCGGTAGGTAGTGAGTCAATTCCCGAATGGTCGAGGATTTTCCAGCAGTGTCGCGCCCTTCTAAGATTACCGCAACCGGAGCGGAGAGATTCTCCGCGAGCCGGTTGAGTTTCGCTTGCAGTTTTTTCATGGCGTAGGCGCTCCGAAAAAGTAGTAAATTGCACCGCCCCAGATTGCAAGGTCGGTCACGATTGAGTAGGCGAGATAAAACAGCGCCGCAGATTTTGCTAGGTTCATGCTAAAACCTCCTCATAGTCAACAGGATAGGGGCAACCATGAATACCCTTAGCGCGCTTGAAATCACGCACCGCCGCACCGATTGCCAAATTGGTCTTGCGGTACGAATTGGCAAAACGAGTCAGCGCAGTTTTTTGGTCGCAAAAGTAGAATTCACTTTTGCCGCCAACGTCAAGCCAACGCTTGTCATACAGCATTGCTTTGTCGTCGCGATTCGCTTCACGTGAGTGAACGAATTGCTCTGCCGCTAACACGGTTTCGTTATCGCCGAGGCGCATACGCCAGATTCGGGCGTGAAGCTCGCCGCGATTGTAGCCGAAAGCGGCCTCGCAATCTTGCAAACACCAGCGAACGCGCTCGATGCCGCCATGCTTGCCATCTTTGTAAGCGTGGCGAGCGTAGCCGTTTTTGAAAACGCCAAATTCTAGCAATTCCCAAACGTAGTGCCAAGCCATGCCAGAAATCGGGGTGATTTGTGGGATTGAGTCAGTGGATCGAATAATCATGCGGATAGCCTCTCGTTGAGTGAAATTGAATTATAGGCTTTTATGCCAATGCGGTCAAGCATTTCAAGCACGTTTTTGTTGTCGTCAAAAAAGACGGTTGTAGCGCAAAATCGTGCCCATGACATTGGCCGCGCCTGAGCGTATTTGCGAATCATTCGCTCTTTTAGCTCGGCGTCAGGTGTGGTGTCACCTTCGCGCCGTGATAAGCAAGCATCCCAACGCAAGCCATGTTGTCGCAAAAATTCGTAATCATGCGCGCCCATTACGCGAGCAGTGCAGATCACGATGGTCGCACCCTTGCGATCTACCTTGCGCCATTGCGCGGCGAGCGGTAGCAGTGTGTCGCGCATGATGTTTGCGCGGGTGTTGTGGCGACGCCATGCCGCCAAATCAAGCGATCCATCGGGCCGCGTGATTTGACGATGTGACGAGTCGATCACAGTATGGTCGAGATCAAAAAAGTAGTGCATAGCTATATCCTATAATTCCAGCCAGATTTAATAGTACCAAATTATAAGCCCGAATGTCAAGCGCCTGAACCGTTAATAATACCAGCCCAGCTATCGCCGCGAGTTTTCCCGCGTCGGTGTCAATTGCGAAAGGGGCGAGGGCCATAGCCCCCGCGCCACACCACCCGACAAAGGCGATCATCCGATCGCCTGCAAAACAGCGGACAGCTCCGCCTTGGTCAGATCGCCTTCGCGATCAGCAAGGTTCAAGCCCTTGCGAATGGCGGTGAGGTATTCCGCTTTGGTTATACCTCGCGATTGGCGAGCCGCAGGGGCCGCCTTGACGTATTCAACGCCGAGGCTTTGCGCCTTGCTAATCACCGAGCGATGTGATACGCTCCCGAATTGCTCTGCAAGAGCCTTCGCTTTGGCGAGGTTAAGAGGAGCCGCAGAGCGAATTGCCGCGACCATTGAGTCAGTATAGTTAGACATAAAGTGCTACCTTTGATTTAGGATGGAAGCCAATCCCCCATCTCATGCTGAGAGTATATCACCATCCGCGCCCAAAAGTACAACCTTTTTTTTGGTAATAAGTCACAAAAAAATCGCTTGACGCCAGGCCGGGCTTGTGCTATGCGCCGGGCCATATAGGGCCGGTAATGAGACCCATTCTCATTTAGCGCGGCCGCGCTACTTCACACGTAAACCTTGGGTATTTTTTAAAGTCAAAAAAAAGCCTGCGTTATAGCAGGCCGTATTCAATTAGAAGAGGTTTCCAGCTTCGTTTTCCAAACACTATACCGTTTGGAACATCCATACTAACTCCTAGCTTCTCTCCCCATTTTCGACCAAAGGCAGCTTTACTTCCCAAAGGCCATTCAGAAATTGACAAAAACTCTTCAATAATTGCTCTAGCATCTTCTTCTGTAATTTTTCTTGCTTTAGTATTAGAACGCAAACTATTTTCCGAGCGTGAGATAAGCTGAATATGGTCAGGGTTTATACAGCTAGGCTGATTACAAATATGGTCAGCAACGCTGAACCCCACCCCTTTAGCATTCCACGGATCATTGGGGTCTTCACCATACGGAAGATCGTTCAGCATACAATAAACATATCGATGTACTTGAACCTTTTTTCGAGGTTTGCCGCTAACTACTGTAATATCTGTCCTAGCATAGCCTGTAGTATCAAGTCCTCCTGTGTACCTCATACAATGGCTGCCATTTACAAGTTCACTCTCCGTATCAAGCCATGTTTTATTATCTAAGTACCATTGGGCTCTTTCTTTATGAGTAAGTCCAGTAGGACAAATTTTACCTTGTTCACGAAGCTCTAATTGCTTTTTTCGCAGCATCTGTTTATGCATTTCTGCTCCAGGAAGTTCAAGCTTTCTCTTTTCATTTGCAGACGCATCTTCTGGAACAATATGCAAAGGATTTACACATTCTGGATTGTTACAACTATGAGAAGCATGAAGTTCTTGAGAAAAAGGATTTTCTTCTATTTCATTCCACGCCATATAAGTAAGTTGATACATAGGCATCTGCCTTCCCTCCCAGTTTGCAATAACCCTATCTCCTTTAATTCTACCTTTACTTTTACTAGGAACCCAACAATCTTTTTCAAGATCTTCTGGTTCATCCTTTAACTCATTGTTTATAACCCATTCGATATAATCACAAAGACTCATGTTTTGCGGGCGTCTCATGCTTTTCTCCAAAAAAATTTTATTTTATAATTTTGAACACATAGTATATCATCAAACAGGGGGATGTGTCAAGATCTTTATAACCCCTAACCAAAAAAACATCTTGACATTTTCTGGTCTTTCGAGGTACAATATTACGGAAAGCTGAGAGGTATAAGCTCATGGTAAAAATTATTTACAAACACTGGAAAAAAGAAAAAACCTTAGAGGTTACAGGAGTTCTACCTAAAGAACTAAATAATGGAAGTAGTGAACGTCTAATTGTGTTGAAAGAAGATGGTTCATTTGAAGATGTTTTAAAAAACACGGTGATCACAATTGAAAGTATTAGTAGGATGTGAGTTTAGCGGAACAGTTCGTGACTGTTTTATCGCAATGGGACACGATGCAATTTCGTGTGACTTATTGCCGACGGAGGCCAGAGGCCCACATATTCAAGGAGATGTACTGGATGTCCTTTATGACCATTCATGGGATCTTGCTATTTTGCACCCTCCTTGCACCTATCTGGCTTCTTCTGGATTACATTGGAACAACAAGATCCCCGGAAGAGCAGAAAAAACGGAAGAAGCCCTCGCGTTCATCGCACAAATGTGGAGAGCGCCAGTAAAGAAAATGTGCATAGAGAACCCGGTGGGATGTATTAACACCCGCCTCGATTTTATGCCAAAGCCCCAATACGTCCAGCCCTATAACTACGGAGAAGATGCGTCAAAGAAAACGGGCCTGTGGCTGAGGGGCTTGGCACCCTTAACACCAACAGAAACAATTGAACCCCGATATGTCGATGGAAAGCCACGCTGGGGAAACCAAGGAGATACTGGCTATGACAAATTCGGAGGAGGACAAGGCAAAGAACGATCTGTCACGTTCTTTGGAATTGCCGCAGCAATGGCAAATCAGTGGGGATCTTAAAGAATTTATGTCCTACATAAAATATAACCCCAAGCATTGTCCGATGCACGCAAATTATGCGTACAAGTTATGGAAATACTATCGAAATTTAAATCTTGACAAACCACCTATGTAGAGGTATAATTAAAAATGAGTAAAGAATTAACAACAATCTCTCCAGAAGGGTTGGAAGTGGCAAATTGCTATTTGCAATTTGGAAATATTCGTGCGGTGTGCGAGTATTTGGCCGTTCCGGAAAATAAAGTTGTTGATATACTAAATAAGCGAGAAGTAAAAAAGTATATAGATACTGTTTACCTTGACATGGGGTTTCGCAATAAGAATAACATTGCCACAGCCCTTGACGAAATCATTAAATCAAAACTAGAGGAGGCGCAAGAAACCGGGGTATACTCAAGTAAAGACTTGGCAGACTTACTTCAGATGGCGCATCGTATGAGAATGGATGAGATTAAGGCTCAAGCCGAAATGGTAAAAGCCGAGACCACCAATATTAAAACTCAGAACAACGTACAAATTAATAGTGAGGGTTTGCCATTCGGCCAAGGTAACTACGGTAAGCTGATGGAGAAACTACTCAAGGAGGAATAATCCTTAGAGAACTTCGATGTTAGCAGAACTTGCTATGGCAAATGCTGCTTTTGGCGTTATTAAAGAAGCAATTGGAAACGGCAAGGAGCTATATGACGTAGCTGGTGTTGTATCCAAATTCTTCGATAGTAAAACAGAGTTACAACGAAAATCCAACAAAAATGGGTATAAGAGCGACTTACAAGCTTTCATGGAGCTTGAGAAACTAAAGGAGATGGAAGAGCATCTTAGAGAGCACATGATATGGGCAGGACGCCCAGGAATGTGGGATGACTGGCTGGCTTTTCAAAAACAAGCCAAGGAAGAGCGAGAAAAGAGAGAAAGAGAAGAACGGGAGCAAAAAGCATACTATGCACAAATGGCTTTATATGTGCTGTATGGTATTTGTGGCTTTGCAGTATTCGTACCTACTCTGTTTTTAATTCTTACGATTTTAAAATAGTGAATATGGAAGATCGAGTAAGACATTTGGAACTTGAGATGGCAGCCCACGAAGCACAATGCGAAGAGCGTTGGAAGACTACATTCAATCGTTTAGAGGCTATAGACGAGACTCTTGAAAGAATTGAAAGTAGACTTATAGCTGGAGGAGGAGCCACTCTTTTATTTTTACTAGGGTTGTTGGGCTCTCATATAATGTAAAATGTTAAATAAATTTATAGAACTAATTAAGTCAAAGTTCAGAATTGAAACTAAAATAGTTGATACCGAAACGGAGCTTAGTTTAGTAGTTATAAATTTATTTAACAATGAAGTCGTATATGAGCATAAGCAAGATTTATTGCCTCTGCTAGAAAGTTTTAAGAGACGTTTATGAGACGAGGACGAGAAAAAGACCTTGAAAAATATATCAACGTGAGAATTGGCCAGCTTAAACAAGATATGGATAAAGCTCACGATGATTATGATAAGCAGTGGTACAATCGTATCATTCAAGAACTATGTTGGGTAAAGAGTCAACAGCATAATTGCTATTTAGACGAAGTACAAAATTGGAAGGACAACTATTCATATCTTCCATAGACGCGAAAGCGCATGAGAACCTAGATGCCTTACGGTAAAGGAACTTACGGTAAAAAGCGTGGTAGACCTTCAAAAGCTGCAAAAAAGCGCGGCAAGAAAAAGATGGCTAAGAGGGGCTTAACAGCCAAACAGAAGAAGTTGCCGCCCGCATTGCGAGCAGCAATTCTCAAGAAAAAGAAGCGAGGTAAAAAATGATTGACTTATTGATTGGAGCAGTACTTGGTTGGTTCGCTCACATTGCTTGGGCTAAATGGGGCCATAATCTCGTTGATTTAAATAAAGGTGAATAGTATGAATATGGCGTATAAAAACAGGGCTTGGATTCTTATGGACGATAGTAACAATGAAATCGCCAGATTTAAAAGCCGCAGCCAGTTAGTGAAGTACTGGAATGAGAATGGAAATGGCAGTAAAGCGGAGGAGGAAGTCGACGAAGAGAAGGACTGGCTCGACGACTACGAGGAAGAAATCGACGACGAGGAAGAAGAGGACAGCTAAACCTCTTTCTGCGGCAACTCGTAAAACTCTTGCAGCAAAAGCAAAGAAAACTCGGTATACTCTCGGGCAACTTACTAGAGTATATCGACGGGGGCAGGGTGCATTTCTATCCTCAGGCTCTCGGGCAGGTGTAGGCATGGCTGGATGGGCTATGGGACGTGTAAACTCATTTATTAGAGGAGGTCACTCGCAGGACAATGATATTAAGCGTGGAGCCAAGAAGCGTACAGCGCGTAAGAAAAAGTAAAATGGAAGTTAACTCGATTGCAGCTACAATACCCGAAAGTTATCAAAAAGATTATAAAGTTCAATCAGTTTCTAACGCACCAGATAATAGATATAAAGTAACTGATACTATTTATATGGTCGTTACTTACGACAGGAACGGAAAGCTTGACCAAAGCACAAATATTCGTTATCTAGATTATATTATATGAAGAAGCGAAGAGGCCCGCCCAAGGATAAAAAGACACGCATACCAAAAAAGTATTTAAGTGGTACCAAAGGTAAGCGCCGTGCTCAACTAGCTAGTGCAATTAAAAGAATTGCAAAACTATATAAGGAAGGTAAGACTGTTCCTAGGTCCCTAA
>Ga0208917_1000857_pt1 | contig 15342 bp, 24 predicted proteins | sample DEB08_DNA_10_FD_185500 | JGI IMG/M metagenome (GOLD analysis project Ga0208917, IMG submission 185500) | Aqueous microbial communities from the Delaware River and Bay under freshwater to marine salinity gradient to study organic matter... | ecosystem: Environmental > Aquatic > Marine > Coastal ...
ATCTTTTCTCTCCCCCAGGGCCCAAATCGGGCCTAGAAGGGGCCCAGGAGCCCAGAACCCACCCGACGGGATTCGTACTCCCCAGATTGGAAACGAGCTCGTCAGAGGCGTTACGGGGATCCTACGGAGAGGCCGCTGCCAAGTGGGTACTGCAGCAGTACGGCATGACGTTACGGCCGTGGCAGCGCTACGCCCTGGATCGAGCCCTCGAGCATGACGAAAAGGGCGAACTAATCTGGCCGACGGTCATTATCACGGTAGGGAGACAGAGCGGTAAGTCCTGGCTATCGCGTGCGCTCTGCCTCTGGCGCTTGCACCAGGCCGAACTATTCGGCGAAACACAAACGATCCTCCATGTGGCGAACCGCCGGCAAACGGCCATGGAAGTCATGCGGCCGGCCGGATTATGGGCCGTCAACAAGTACGGAAAGAAAGCCGTCAAGTGGGGGAACATGGAATCCGGGATCGAGATCCCTACCGGCGATCGCTGGCTCATTCACGCGGCCAACGAGTCGGCCGGCGTCGGATACTCCGTATCACTCGCGTTCATCGACGAGGCCTGGAAAGTCAAGCGGGACGTAGTCGATGACGCTATCGCCCCGACAATGGCCGAACGGATCCAACCACAGCTGTACCTAGTTTCCACGGCCGGCGACTCCCAATCGGATCTAATGTCCGTGTACCGGGGTAGAGCTCTCGACCAACTAACCAACCCACGCCCAGGCTCAACCCTCCTCCTCGAGTGGTCGGCCCCGCCAGACGCTAACCCCGAACTCGAGTCGACCTGGCGATGGGCCAGCCCCGAATGGAACGACAAACGAGCGACATTCCTGCGACAACAATGGAACAATGTCGAGGAGTCAGCCTGGCGTCGAGAATGGCTCAACCAATGGGTAACTCGCGCTGATCATTGGCTACGCGACTCGGTCTGGAATGACACGACCGACCCCGAACGCCCATTACCCGACGGAACCTGGACCGTGGCTGTCGAATCCGATTTCGACGGCATGGGGCACGCCGTAGCAATCGCCGCCCCAGATGCCGACGGGAACATCGTTACTCGAGTAACCACCCATAGAACGATAAAAGAGGTCGACGACCGGCTGACAGAAATTAGGCAAAAAAACCCACAGTTGTACGTCATGGTAACGCCTGGGTATGTTGATCGGATAACAAACAAGATCGACACCCTGGTAGGGCAGCGCGAAGCAGCTGCAGCCACACAAAACCTCCTCGACCTATTCGACCGTAAAGCGATCCGACACACGGGAGATTTGATCCTCCTTGAGCATCTAGCCGGATCCACGATCAGCCGCCGCCAATCAGGTTGGGTACTCACCGCGCCCATGGGCAAATCCGGCGTGTACGCGGCTCGAGCCGTCATGTTCGCTACCTGGCAAGCCTCCAAAACCCCGCGACCGATCGCCATGATCCGCACGCGCCGACGTGCCTAATACCACACCTGTAATTAGTTAGATATGCTAAGCGGGTGGCGTTTCCCCGTTCACTAAGGATCGTGCGGGACCAGGAGGCGATCTCGACCAGCGTGGCAGCGCGTCTGGCAGATCAAGACCTGGCCCCGCACGTCCGAGAAGCTTCCAGCCTCATGGCCGCCGTTATCGCCGCCAATGGGGGCAGCCTCACGCGCACTACCGCCATGCAAGTACCGGCGGTCGTGAAAGCCCTCAAGACATACACCGGCCCGATAAGCGCGTTCGGATTACGGGAATACAAGAGCGACGAGCCGATCGCCGCCCGCCCATTCCTTAACTGCCCTTGCCGCGTGCTGCCGTACTCAGCCGTCATGGCTCGCACCATTACGGACCTCCTGCTTCATGACCGCGCCTATTGGCGCGTAACCGCCCGCGCCTGGGACGGATTCCCGACCTCAATCGAGGTAATGCGCGTCGAGGACGTAACCGATATGGGCGTCTCGAACACGGGAATCGATAGCAACGCCTTTCCGCCGGTCGAGCCGTTCTATCACCTGTCCGCGCCCGTCCCGATCCGTGACGTGATCAAGTTCTACGGCGACGGTACGGGAGGCTGGCTCAAGACAGGAGCCGCAGCGATCAACACAGCCGCCGCCCTCGAGGCAGCCGTCCTCATGTACGCGCAAAGCCCCGTAGCCCAGGTCGTGCTCAAGAACAATGGCGCAGACCTGCCGGCCGACCAGGTCGACGCGCTCCTCGAGGCCTGGGAAACCGCCCGCGCCGATCACTCCACCGCCTACCTGAACTCCACCATCGACGCGCAATCGATGGGCATTAACCCGTCAGAAATGCAGCTCACGGAGGCCCGCAACGCGGCCGCGATCCAAATCGCCCGAATTGCTAACCTCGACCCGATCTGGACAGGCGCAGGCGTGCCAGGATCCAGCCTCACCTACTCAAACCGCATCGACCTGTACCGGCAGCTCCTCGACACCGCCCTAACCCCGGTTATGCGTCAGGTATCCGAGCGCCTATCGATGGACGACGTCACACCCCGCACGCACTCGGTCCGATTCGATACGACCGAATTCCTCCGATCCAACCCGCTCGAACTTGCCAACCTCATTAACACGCTACTACCGCTCGGCGTTATTACCGAGGACGAGGCCCGCCTGATCCTCGACCTACCCCAACTCGGGGTGATGTCCTACAACGCCCTACCCATGGGGGAGTAATGAAAACAGCCCAATTCACTAGCGAAATCGTCGTCGAAGTCCGCGAGGACGCCGATAACGGCGACGTCGTTGCAACCGGCTACGGCCGAGCCGTCCCCTACGGAGATTCGACCATGCTCGGAGGCGTTGAGGAATCATTCGCCCGCGAAGCGTTCGACGTTAACGACGTCATCGGATCCCCACTCGCATACCGGCATGACGAACCCGTAGGCATCATCACCGGGGCCGAAAACCGCGAGGACGGCCTCTATATCGATTTTGAGATCGGTAACACCTCCCTAGGACGTGACGCCGCCACCCTCGCCCGCATGGGCGCCTCTAAAGGACTCTCGGTCGGATTTAACCCGGTCGAGTCGACCTGGTCGAAAGCACGCGACAAGGTCCAACACATGAAGGCCCGCCTCCTCGAGGTCAGCCTCACCCCATACCCCGCATACGCCACCGCAGGCGTATCGGATATCCGAGAAGGAGAACCAATGTCCGAGACCATGGACACCACGCCCGAGGTCCAGGCCTCGGTCGACTCAGAGGCCCGCGAAGCCGTGGCCGAGGTCCGCGAGGAGCTCGCAACCCTGGCAACCAAGGTCCACAGCGGCGAAGCACCACACCCGCTCGCCGAATACCGCTCATTCGGTCACTACGTTAAGGCCGTCTACAACGGCGACACCGAGAACCGCGCCCTCGACGTGCAGACCCTCGCCGACGCTCCGGGCCTGGTCCCGCCGGTGTGGCTCCGCGACATTAAGGGAGTCCTCGACCGTGGCCGCCCCTGCATCTCCGCTATCGGTGGCCCAACGTCAGCCGCCGGCGCAGGAATGACTGTCAATTGGCCGTACTTTGATGGTGATCTGTCGGCGATCGTTGCCGCCCAGGCCGCCGAAGGTGACGAGGTCAACAGCGTTGACATCGACATCAAGAAGGGCACAGCCACCCTCGCGACCTACGCCGCAGGCTCCCGCCTGTCGTTCCAGGTCATCGAGCGCACTGATCCGTCCTACGTCGACGCGCATCAGCGCATCATGGTCGGCGCGTACGGAACCGAAACCGACTACGCCTTCCAGGCGGCACTCTGGGCCAACGACACCGCCGGCCTTGACTACGATTTCTCAGCCGACAGCACCGGCAGCGCCTTCATCGAGGCCGTGTGGGCAGCAGCGATCGACGTCGAGACCGCTACCGGCCAACCCGCTGAGGTCGTCTACTGCTCGAGCGCCGTCATGAAGAAGCTCGGCGCATGGAGCTCCTTCCAGGCGCAGAACTACCCCGTCCAGAACGTGGGCGGCGTGTTCGACGGCCGCACCGGCCGGGCGACCGTGATGGGCCTCCCGCTGGTCCTCGCCCGCGAGTTCGCCACCGATGACAGCGAATCCGCGATCGTCACCAACCGCCAGGCGATCGGCTGGCTCGAGGACGGCCCGCGCCTCGCCACTAACGACGTGGCCGGCAACCTCGGCCGCGACGTGGCGATCTACGGCTACGCCGTGGCCTCGCCGTTCATCTCTGCCGGCATCGTTGGAATCTACGACCAGCCGTAAACCTGGTCACGATTAGGGAGTCGACGAAATGGCGCTACTTACAGGACAGGAACTAGCCGACGCGCTAGACCTGGACTATGTCGCGCCTATCGACGACGTACTCGACCAAATCGCCGAAACGTCGGACGATATCGTCGGCTCCCTAATCACCACCGCCGCCTACACGGCCGAACCGGCCGCCGTGAAAGAAGCCGCAGTAGCCGTAGGGGTCGAGATATTTCAGGCCCGCACAGCTGCAGGCGGCCAAGCCGTAGCAACCGATTTCACACCAGGGGCCTACCGGCTCTCAGTATGGGTGACACGTCGAGTCATGGCACTACTAGCGCCATACCTCAACGTCAACGGAATGATCGGCTAATGGCCCTTTCGACCGAAGCACGCTCCGCGCTGATCTCCGCCCTCGAGGGCAACGGGATCCGCGTCTACGACACCATGCCAGCGGTCCCAAAACCGCCGGCCATCGTCATCATTCCCGACAGCCCATGGATCATTCCCGAGCGCGTCGGATCCAGCCTCAACTATCGAGTCCGCTGGCGCGTCCTGGTCGTCATCAGCCCCAGGAACAACGAAGCCGCCACGACCGACATCGAGGACGCAATCGACACGGTCCTCGCTAACATTCCTGCCACGATGAACGTCGAGCAGGTTAACGCCCCGCAGCTCCAAGACACCGGCGCCCAGGGGTCCGTACTCACCACCGAGATAAATGTCTCGGCCCATTGGAAGGAATAAACAGATGCCCGCAGTATCGGTAGCCGGGGCCGCGATTAACCTCTCGGTCGACGCAACCCAATACGAAAGCCAGATCACCACCGGCACGATCACCACCACGCCGACGATCGTCCGTACTAAGACGCTCGACTCGGTGGCTTTCGACCAAACCGACCTCAACTCCACCATGTCGGTCGATTTCCTGTACGACGAGAACAGCGGCCTTTACGACGCTCTGCAGACCGCTATCGCGGCGGCCAACAGCGTTGCTGTGATCGTCGCCAGCGCCACCGGCACATGGACCGGCTCGGCCATGGAGATCGACGGCCTGGACGTCAGCTACGACGCGACCGGCGTCGTTACCTGCTCCCTCAGCCTCACCGGCTCCGTAACATTCGCCTGATCAAGAGAACGGGGAAACGCCATGTACCCACAACTAAACGTGTACCTAGATGACGCAGACGAACCGACCGTAATCCAACCCCTCACGGTCGATTTTGAGGTAGCCGAGTCGCTCTACCCGAGCGGCAACGTCACCGACAACGGCCTAAAACTCGTCGTGGCTTACTGCCACACGGAAGGCAAAGAGCCGAAAAACGTCCTCGAGGTCCGCAATTGGGCCCGCGCCCGCAAAGTGAAAGTAATCATTGGGCGGGAGCCGGACCCTACCCGAGAGGATCCGTCCGACGAATGATCGTCCGAGTCGCATTAGCGACCGGGCGGCCTGTCGAGGAGGTCCGACACTACGACCCCGCACTATTGGCCACGATCATCGAGGAGCTACAAAGTGGCAACCACTAAGCAATTCGATTACTACATCGAAGGGCTGAACTCGCTCCTCCGCGATCTCCGGCAACTACCACCAGAGGCCAATAAAGAGCTCAGGACGGCCTCTAAGACGATTGCACAGCGGCACATGGTCCCGGCATGGCAAAACGCTGCCAGGTCCTACGCGGGCCCCTGGGGCGACGTGATCGCCGATAGCGTTAAAGCCGGCAGCGACCGCCTACCCAAGATCACGGTCGGCGGGAACCGTAAACGATTCTCCGGCGGCGCCACCGCGACCATGGTCCGCTACCCCTCCTCGACAGGTAAACGGCGCGACAGTTTCGCCCCATTCGAAAAAACCGATTGGCTTAACCAGGTCCGCTCCTACCAACCCGGCGCACTCCAAGCCTGGAACCACGCCCTCGAGCGCGTCATCAATAAGTGGGGCCGGTAATGGCTAAAACGTTAACGGTCTACCTGGCGGCAGACCTCAAGAAATTTAACTCCGGCATGGACGCCGCCGGACGAAAAGTAAACGGATTCTCCGGCAGCCTCAAAGACAAATTAGGGCCCGCCCTGATCGCGGCCGGTGCAGCTGCCGGCGCGTTCGCTGTGAAACTCGGCGTAGACGGCGTTCGATCCGCGATCGAGGACGAAGCCGCAGTAGCGAAACTCGCTACAACCCTGGAAAACTTGGGATTTGATGATGCTCTAACGCCCCTCGAGGCATACATAGCCGAGATGGAAGTCGCCACCGGTATCGTCGATAACGAACTCCGGGCCGCATTTGAGCGCCTGGTCCGCTCCACGGGCGACGTATCCGAAGCGCAGAAAGCCCTACAGATCGCCGTCGACGTGTCCGCGTCCAAGGGCAAAAGCCTCGAGCAAGTAGCCGACAGCCTCGGCAAGGCATACGACGGGCAAGCGACAAGCCTGCAACGCCTCGGCACAGGCCTATCCAATGCCACGATCCTGTCCAAAGATATGGATCTGATCACGTCCGAACTAGCGTCCCTATTCCAAGGGCAAGCCGCTGTAGCTGCAAGCACCTACCAGGGCCAAATGGACCGCCTCAACGTGGCCGTCGAAAACCTGAAAGAGGAATTCGGTCGCGGCCTGCTCATGGCCCTAGGCGACACCAACGACGAAACCAACGACCTCATGGACACCCTGGCCGACCTCGGGCCCGTGATCCAGGACGTCGGAACGCTAGTCGGCGAATCCGTCCAGGATCTCGGCTACCTGGCTATGACATTCGCCGACCTGGCCTACCTGGTCAAGGGATTCGAGGACGAGCTGTCCGGCCTACCGCCGGTATTCGGAGAGGTAACCAAGAGTCTGGAATTCTTTACCAACCCGCTTAGTTACGCCGTCGATCTGCTCAAGCAATTTCGCGGCGAACAAAACCGCATTACCGAGAAACCAGGCGGCGGCGATTTCGGCGAAGCAATCGACTCGCAGGCCGGATCCGTACAGAAAGCCAACTTTCAGATTGTCGCGGCGAACAAGTATTACCGCGATTTCGCTGCCCGCCAACAACAAGCCACCGAGGAAGTCGACGACTACACTCGGGCCGCCGGCGGCGCATCAAGCGCCGTCGAGAAACTAAACGACAAACAGCAACGCCTCCTAGACCTGTACGAAGTCCAGGGCATCGCGTTAGCGACCAGCAAACAGGAACTGATTGACCAAATCGGAGCCCTCGAGGCTGCCACGAAAGCGGTCGAGGATTACGCCGACGCATTACAACAGGATCTCCTAGGAGGAATCGACCTCGGCAAACTCTACAAAGACAATTTCGACGAGCAAGGCCGGCAAACCGGCAAAAGCCTTATCGACGGCTTTCAAGAGCAAGTCAACCAAGCCCAATGGTTCGGAAACGTCCTAACCGCGATCAAAGCGCAAGGCGCCGACCAATCACTAATCGAGCAGATAGCCAGCCTGGGCCCCGAGGTCGGTGGAGCTCTCGGCCAGCAAATCCTCAACGAGGGAATACTGCCAACCCTTAACGCCCAATGGGTAGGCGTGCAGGAAACCACACGGGCCCTCGCTCTAGGCCTTGTACCCGAATTCCTCGAGGCCGGCCGCCTGTCAGCGATCGACACCCTTAACGGGCTGGCCAATCAATTCCGCGAGGATCAAAAGAAATTTAAGAAACTCGGAACCAAGATCGGCGAACAGGTCGGCGCATCATTTAAGAAGCAAATAGCCAAAGACGTAGCCGAAGCCGTCCGGGCGGTCGAGGCCGCCGCTACAGCCGCCAGGGCTGAACGTGTTGCAGCTGCAGAAGCCGAGCAGGCCAGGATCACCGAACAGGCCGTAGCCAACGCAATCAGCAACCTGATCCGTAACAGCGATCAGCGGTCGGGCCGTAACGTACAGCCGGTCCTCCAATGAGCATTTACGCCGTCCTCATTAACGACGTCCCCCTCGATCTAGCAGACGTCGAATACAACGTCCAAGTAACGCACGCCCGAGCGGATATCAAATCCACACCCGAGCCCGGTACCGCCCAGGTGATCCTCAGGGGTACCACGGGTACAGGTATACAGATCGGCGACGAGCTCCGCATCGGCGCGTATACGGGCATTTGTCGATTCCGTGGCACCGTAACGGATCTGCGCCTCGAATACCTATCCACGAATCCAGCCATACCCGTCGTCACCGTTACTGGCATCGGCTACCTAGCCCGCCTCGGCCTGCTCACCACAGGTGAGAGCGCATACTCGAAAGAAACCCCCAGGGATCGGGTAGACGCTGTCATGGCCGACGCCGGGATCGATTACCTCAACGCGGCCGATAACGTCCTCGAGCTTGACAGCAATAACGACCCTACGGTCCAGCCGAAACTTGCCTATCTACAGGTACTGGCGGAATGGTCCGGCGGTACATATTTTGATGATTGCCGTGGCCGCATCATTTTTGAGGATTACGGGCAGCGAGGCATCGCCGGTAATCCAGGTATCTGGGAAAACTTGACCGAGTCGTGGAGTTTCTATACCTCGGCCTGGTCCACATTCCCAATCAATAACGCCGCCTCAACAATTCCAGGCTCAGCGATAGCGTGGGCGCCCGAGTGGCAGCAGAACCTACAAACCCTGATTAACGATATCGAGGTCGAATACAGCAATAACAATATTTACGACCTCGAGGACGCTTCCTCAATAGCGGCCTATGGGCGCCGTAAATACGACCTGACAACCGAGCTGCACAGCGCCGGGGACGCCCAGGAGAGAGCCGAGCAGATACTCACAGCCCAGGCATACCCGCTATGGAACATCGGCCAAATAACCGTACTCATGGATCAACTAACCGACACTCAGCGGAACGACGTACTAGCGCTCCTCAACGGCTCCCGCGTCATCATCGATGACCTACCCGCAGGCGGCCCCTACACGCAATTCCAGGGCATTGTCGAGGGCTGGTCTGAGACTTTCACCCCCGGCCGCCATCTGGTCACTTTGTCGATTTCTGACCCTCGATACAGCTATCAGACTGTCCCATGGTCCGGCGTCGATGTGACGCTTACATGGGGAAATGTCAACACGACCCTACAATGGTACAACGTAGTAACAGCCGACGACCTAATCGCGGCCTAAAGGAAGGTGAACTATGGCTACCTCGACCTACGGTACGCCCTACGTCGAGTCCGGCGACCTCGTATCTAACTGGCCTCTGACGAGCCAATCGGTAGCCGACCGCGTAGACGACGTCAGCATTAAAGGCAACGGCGTAAACACCCAGACGGGCACGACTTACACGACCGTCCTAACCGACGCCGGTAAAACCGTCACGCTGGATAACGCGGCAGCTGTAGCTGTCACGATCCCGCCTAACGCCTCCGTGGCCTACGAGACAGGCACACAAATCAAATTCCTAAACCTCGGCGCTGGCACAGTAACCCTAGGGCCAGGTAGCGGCGTAACACTAAACGGCGACACCCTGACCGCAGCCCAATACATCGGCCTCGCTGCCATCAAGATCGATACCGACGAATGGGTGGTGCTCCCTTTCTCGGGGGGAGTTGGTAGCGCACAGATCAGCGACACGCCTACCGGCTCCTACACCGGCTATCAATACTGGACCTACACGGCGTCCGGCACGCTCACAGTAACCAAGGCTGGTTTTGCCGATGTGCTGGTGGCCGGCGGTGGCGGCGGAGGCGCTGGAGGGAACCTGAGCAACGCTGCTGGTGGTGGCGGCGCTGGTGGTGTCCTCGTCGCTAATAATGCTTATCTATCGGCAGGGACCATTAGTGTTGTTGTCGGATCGGGGGGAGTTGGAGAGGACGGAGGCCAATTACCCGGCCTTGCCGGTAACACAAGCCGACTTGGTTCCTATCATGTTACTGGCGGCGGGGGTGGCGGTTGCACTGAAGTTGCAAGCGGCAATGGCCTTGTTGGTGGTTCAGGCGGCGGCGGCGGGTCAAACGGTGGTGCTGGCGGTGCAGGCTCTAGTGGTCTTGGCAATAATGGTGGAGCCGCCAACTCCACTACCGGCGGTGGTGGAGGCGGCGGTGCAGGTGCGGTAGGCAACGCAGGTTCCTCAAATACAGGCGGCGCTGGTGGGGCCGGTTTGGCTAACTCGTTCACTGGGTCTTCTGTCACTTACGGCGGTGGCGGCGGCGGTCACGGCCTGACGACAGGTGGTACTGGTGGTGCTGGTGGTGGCGGCGCTGGTGGCTCTGGTACAGGAGATCCTGTTTCGGGTTCTGCCAATTCTGGTGGTGGTGGTGGTGGTTGTGATGCTGCTAGTACCGCTACTGGTAACGGTGGCAGCGGGATTGTAATAGTGAGAGTGGCGGTCTAATGAGTTATCACAACGCACACGCGGCACGCATTGAGGACGGCGTCGTCCGTGAGGTCATCGTTATCCCGTATTCCAATGATGACGACGCAGAAATAACGGCCTACTGCAACGGCATCGGCCTAGCCGGAACGTGGATCGATACCTCCTACACCGGCAGCAGGCGCGGCAAGTTCGCCGGTATTGGTGACACCTACGACAACGACCTAGACGAATTCATTAGCCCCGAAACGTCCGAGGAGACAGAATGACGCAGCACCCCGAAACCTACGAGGAAGCCCTCGAGCAAGCCATCGAGGTCGAAAAAGACCTACAAGAGGAAAAGAAAGAGCGCCGAGCCAAGCCTAAGCGCAAGGTCAGCGCCGCCACCCAGGCCGCCCGCGAGCGAGTCCTGGCAAAGCTGGCGGCCCGCTAGTGGCATGGACCTACAATCCCTCGAGGGCCTGGTCCCCCTGGTCACCATCATTACCGCACTATTGGCGGGCCTTTCCTGGATTATTCGCGCCCAAATACGGCTACAAAAGGAATTTCGGCCGAATGGCGGCAGCTCCACACGGGACACACTGAATGAAATACGGGCTGATGTGCGGGAAATCCGAGGCAAAGTAGACGACCATATCGAGTGGCACATGGACAATTAGGAGGCATCATGGCCGAATTCCTGACCAAGAAACGACGCGCCTACCTGTACGGCCTGGCCGTCGTGATCGTCCCGCTGTTGATCGCATACGACGCCCTCGACCCGCAACGGGCGCCGCTGTGGCTCGCCCTCGTTGCAGCTGCACTCGGTATCGCCGCCCCGGTTACGGCCCTGTCGAACCTGTCACCTGATCCGCAGGAATACACCACTAGCGACGAATTCGAGATCGAGGGCGAATAGTGGCCCGCCTCGTAGCCGCAGGCGTGAAACTGCGCAAGCAAGTAGACAAAGCCTTCCCAGGCCGCGATAAACGGTCCGATGGGTGGATAGGTGATCGAGCCCACCAGGCCCGCAAAAGCGACCACAACCCCGATAAGCGTGGATTCGTACATGCCATCGATATCGACGCCGACCTGATTCCCTGGAATAAACGCGCCTCCAAGAAGGCAGCCCAGGACCTCGCCGATCAACTAGTCGAGTACGCCGCTAGTGGCAAACTCGGCTGCCACCGAATCAAACACGTTGTGTTTAACGATCGGATCGCCTCGGGCACATACGCTCGCACCTGGTGGCGTTGGCGCGGATCAGGCTACGGCCACTATAACCACATTCACGTTTCGTTTACTGACGCTGCACCCGTCAGGGGCCGTCGGCGTTTCCCGCTGCCTATCTTTCGTCGAGGCAAAACCTAGACCGATGCCGAATCAGGCTCCGAAATCCCCACGGATCCTCACACTAGATGTGGAAAATAGCCCACATTTGGCCTACACCTACGACCTGTACGACGCGAAAATCAGGCCGGATCAGATAGTGGAATCAGCCCGGCTCCTATGTTGGGCTGGTAAATGGCTTGACCGACGGCAGGTAATTTTCTATAGCGAATACCACGACGGCATCGAAACCATGCTGGACGGCATCTGGACCGCCCTTAATGAGGCAGACATAGTCATCACCTACAACGGCGTCCGACACGATATGCCGATCATTCTTAGAAGCCTCGTTGAGAACGGCTATCCACCTGTAAGCCCCTGGCAAGATATTGACCTGTATCAGGTCGTTAGACGGCGCTACAAATTCGCCTCTAATAGCCTCGGCTACATAACCAAAACCCTCGACATGCCGACGAAGCTCGAGACAGGCGTCCCGCAACTATGGAAAAAAGTCCTCGAGGACGACGACAAAGCCTGGACCAAATTCCGGGCCTACAACAAGCAGGACGTAATCGTTACCGAGAACCTATTTAAGGTGCTACAACCCTGGATTAAGGGCCCCCACGCTGGCCTATGGTCCGGCGACCTGGGCAGTTGCCCATCATGCGGAAGCGACAAACTCGAGCCCGCCGGCCTGGCCTACACGAAAACAACGAAATATGCGCGCCTATTGTGCGAGTGCGGGGCATACTGCAAAGTGCTAAACAACGGCCAAACCCGACCCATTTAGGGGAACCGATGATCGACGTAGAGCTCGCATACGAGGCCACAGGCATAGTCGGCGATCGCACCGCCACACACGGCCCCCCGGAACTGACGATCCAGCGGATAGCCCTCCTGTGGGGCGCCTACCTGAACATCGAGGTAAAACCCGAAGAAGTTGCCCAAATGATGCTCCTAGTGAAGATCGCTAGAGCCCGCCAGGGATACAGCCGCGATCACTATCTCGACGCCCTGGGCTACACATTAATAGCCGAAAGCATGGCCCGACCGTGGTCCGAATCCAAGTAGGCGAAGTTCGGATCGAAACCGATCAGCCGATCACGGCCCGGCAGCTGCACGCCCTGCTAGGCAAGGCGACCACTATCGCGCTAATGCTGAACCCGGAGGCCGAGGAGGAGGAAACCAAACCCACCGTGAGCCTCGGATTCACGACCGAAATAGCCGAAGTGCTCGAGCCTGACTTTTCGGAATATTTTGAGGAGGAGCGCGTCACACTTGACCCGCCCACATGATGAGGCGTTATGGTGACCAGGTCGAAAGGGGAAACGATGATCGAAACACTCGCCCTCGCCGCTGTCATGGCGGCCGGGCCTCTCGAGGAAGCCACGCCGAAAGAGCGGGCCTTCCTAGCATGCGTAGCGAAACGCGAATCACGAAATGACCCTCGAGCTCGTAACCCGCGCTCGAGCGCTGCCGGCACATATCAATTCCTGACCGCTACATGGCAAGGGAACGCGAAATGGGCCAAATGGCGGGGAACCTACCCGGCTCGACAATACGATCGAGCCCACCAGGCTCCCGCCTGGGTACAGCATCTAGTAGCCCTGCACAGCATTAGGCGCGGCGGCTGGACGCATTGGTACTACCCAGGGAGCAGCTGCAACACGCTCGGAAGGCGGCTCCCATGACACGCACACGACCAATTCACTATCTAGCCGTCCTGGCCTTGCTGCTGCTAATGGGCGTAGCAGGCTGGATCGAAGGGCTACACTAAGAACCACGGCCCGGCCAGCCCACACGCCTCCCGCGGAGAAGCCCCACCAGGGGCCTGGCCGGGCCCCTATCTTGTAAGGGGAAACGATGGGATTACAAAGTATCGGCGGCGAATACGTCCACATCGAGGCGTCCGGCCTACCGAACATCATTCAGGCGTGGATCGATGACGCCCGCAACATGACCCACATAATGCTGAGTTACGAGCAGGCGTCAGACCTGGTCCTTAAACTAATGGCCGCGCTTGATCGGGAGATCCAAGATGCCTAACGTGAGAATCATTTGCCCTATCTGCGAGCACCGTAAATTTGAGGATTGGGACGAATACGAAACCCACTATGAGGCTTGCGTCGTGACATTAGGCATCGAGAAGGAACGCTCATGAGCTACGACCTCAAGGACTACGTGACAGTAGCGGAGCGGCTACGCCAATTCATGAAGAAATACCCAGATGGATCCATGCAGCTAGACCCGGTCGAATTCCGGGAAATCGAAGGCAAAACATGGGTCATTGGGCGCGCATACGCGTACAGGACACCGGACGATCCACGGCCCGGTATCGGGACGGCCTGGGAAGTGATACCAGGCATGACACCATTCACGAAATGGTCCGAGGTCCAGAACGTCGAAACGAGCGCCTGGGGTCGAGCATTAGCCGCTATCGGTATCGGAATCGATAAGGGCGTCTCCACATGGGACGAGATTAAGCGCGTCAAAGTGGAGCGCAACGCCCCAGAGGACGAGCGTTTCTACATGAAGCAAGAGCCGCACCCAGGGGACGCATTGACGGGGCCTGCAGCTCGCGCCTATGTGGCTAAGAAAATCAACGGGAAACAGATCGGCCTCCTGAAACACAAGCTCGAGGAGAAGGGCATAGCGGAGGATCAACTCATGCCAACCGTGAACGCCCTTTTGGGCTTGGTTGGCCATAACCCGGTCGTTGTGCCAGCGGATCTCACTAACCCGATGCTGAACGATATCCTCGATAACCTGGACAAGGTGCAAACCGTGGAGCAATTCGTGAGCGACACGGGCTAAACGAAAGGCGCCGAGGTATGGCCCGACCGGCGACGTTAGACGGGCTAGAGGCTTGACCGGAATGACGGAGGAGACAGCACCGGCCGCCTGTAGACCAAGGCCAGGTAGGGCAGGTATATCCGAAACCGACCACAGACAGAGGCCGGATCGGGCTTTAGCCCGAGCCCGAGACGGCCGACAAAAACACAAGGGGAAACAATGCAATATTCGAAAGAACAACTCGACGCACACTGCAAGAGACCAGGCTGCAGATGCGACCATCTCGATTGCTACCAAGGCTGGTACGACACAGACAACGGACCGGCAGCACCATGCCAATACTGTCGAGCCAACCTCCACGAACGACTATGGAAAGCCAACCGGGCCCGCCTCGAGGGATACCCCCTAGAGTCCTACCACCGTATGCTGCGAAACGTGACCCGAGATGCCTAACCCCCCCAACCCCAGGCGCACCCCCGGATACCAAGCCTGGGTAAAGAAAGTCCTAGCAACAGCCGAACCGGTCTGTATCCGATGCGGATTCCCGGTAGATATGCAGCTGCCACGCAACCACCCCGACGGGCCAAGCGCCGACCACGAACCCCCCCTGATCCATACCCAGGATCCAACGCCTAACCTCGACGGCGCAGGAATCGCGCACCTACGCTGCAACAAAAGCCACGGCGGTCGACTTGGATCGCAACGAGCACAAGCGAAAAGAAAACCTACCAAGAAACCCACAAACGAATTTTTAAACACCACAACCCACAC
>Ga0208917_1000863_pt1 | contig 15310 bp, 17 predicted proteins | sample DEB08_DNA_10_FD_185500 | JGI IMG/M metagenome (GOLD analysis project Ga0208917, IMG submission 185500) | Aqueous microbial communities from the Delaware River and Bay under freshwater to marine salinity gradient to study organic matter... | ecosystem: Environmental > Aquatic > Marine > Coastal ...
TGTTCCCGGTCCCGGCAACCTACAGGTATAAATGCAAGGAATTAACCCAGACATGAACCTCCTACCCCAGCAAAACAACCGAAAACCCGCCCTAACCGAGAAGCAAGAGGCCTTTTTGGACGCCCTGTTCGACAACGGGGGCAATTTGACCGCAGCCGCACAGGTTGCCGGGTACTCTGAAGGGTCGATTGCGTGGCTGAAGGACCGGTTGGCCGACGAAATCATCGAACGGACCAAAACCGTGTTGGCGGGACAGAGCCTCAAAGCCGCGAACAAGCTGGTTAGCCTCGTAGATGCCGTGGATATCGAACGAGGGGACGATTTACGCATGAAAGCAGCCGAATCTATCCTGAATCGGGTAGGTCTCGGCAAACAAGAGACGATGAACCACAATGTATCGGCGGTTCACGGGGTTGTCCTTCTCCCTCCGAAAAAAGAAGTAGTGATTGATGGGTAAACCCCGCAAACGTGTCCTAGTCCCCCCTGACCCGGCGACCTTGGACAAACCCCGTGGACGGGGCCGACCAAAGAAAGACCCGAATCAGCCCACCGCCCAATATAAGATGAGCGACCGGGAGCGGGCACGACGTTCCGTCCAAGCAAAACTCCGCAATGCAAAGGCGCGGGTTGCAAAACAACAGACAAAGACCAACAACGAGAAGCGGAAGGTTCGCAACTTAACCGAAAAAGCTGGCAAAGTAGAAGAGGCCTTAAAAGGTGAAAAGACTAGAGTCGTTGATAGAGGAGACCTTGAGAATCTGCCGGGAGCAGTGGGCGACCTTGTGGATGGTAGCCCAGTTATCTTCAAGCCAAATCCGGGACCACAAGAAGAGTTTCTCAGCGCATCTGAACAAGATGTTCTATACGGAGGTGCTGCAGGAGGAGGAAAATCTTTTGCCTTGCTGGCTGACCCTCTTAGGTATTGCCACAACTCTAATCATCGTGGGCTTCTTCTTAGGCGTACTCTGGACGAACTAACCGAACTAATCGACAAGTCCAAACAACTCTACCCCAAGGCGTTCCCCGGAGCCACGTTCCGCGAATCGAAGTCCACGTGGGTTTTCCCCTCCGGGGCAACCATGTGGTTCACGTATCTCGACCGGGACAAGGACGTGACCCGTTTCCAAGGTCAGGCCTTCAACTGGATTGGTATCGATGAGATAACGCAATACCCGACACCGTACGTTTGGGATTACTTGCGTTCCCGTCTCCGTTCCACAGACCCAGAGTTACAATCTAGCCTGACGATGCGATGCACAGCCAACCCCGGCGGTGTCGGAGGCTGGTGGGTCAAGAAGATGTATATCGATGTCCACGAAGCCAACAAGGCGTTCGGGGCGAAGGATATGGAGACTGGAAAGACATTTGTTTGGCCAGATGGTCATGCGAAAGCAGGTCAGCCGCTGTTCTACCGCAAGTTTGTTCCCGCGCGGTTGACCGACAACCCCTACCTGATGGCAGATGGCCAGTACGAGGCTATGCTCAGGTCGCTCCCGGATGTCGAGCGTAGACGACTCCTCGAAGGGGATTGGGACGTGGCGGAGGGAGCGGCCTTCCCCGAATTTTCAAGGGTGCGACACGTTGTCGAACATTTCGAACTACCTACCAATTGGCCACGTATACGAGCGGCGGACTACGGTTACGCGAGTCCGTCGTGCGTTCTTTGGGGGGCTATTGACTGGGATAATAATATCTGGATTTATCGTGAATTGTATGCAAGGCACTTGACAGCCGAGCAACTCGCTGATAAAATACTAGAAGCAGAAGAGTTAGACCCACTACCACACTACACCGTTCTAGACTCTTCTTGCTGGAACAAGACCGGATTCGGCCCGTCCATTGCAGAGACAATGATGCGGGCAGGTGTTAGGTGGACTCCCTCGGACCGCAACCGTCTTCAAGGTAAAATGGAAGTTCACAGGCGGCTTGCTGACGACCCCTACACCAACGAACCCCGTCTTCGCATTTTCTCCACGTGCAAGCACACCATAGCGCAGCTATCCGGCATTCCTCTCTCCAAAACTAACAGTGAAGATGTAGACACGAAAGCAGAGGACCATGCCTACGATGCGTTGCGCTATATGGTGATGACGCGCACTTCTGGATATCAATCTATACACAAGTCGCTGCAAGGAATCAAGGACCAAGCCTTCCAGCCCTTTGACCACACCTTCGGATATTAAATATGGCAGAACCATCACTCAAGGACATGGATGTTCGCAACCTCACGCTTCGTGAGGCAGCTACTATTTATGCCAATGAGGTTGCTAACAAGGGATTGGGCCTAGCCCCGAACGCAGAGGACGGAGGAAGGGTTGCCCGCGCAAATTTTGTATCTGCGTCTATTCGATTAGCCAGTGAAATTGCAGACGAGCCGGGTTCGGCTTTGGCTCTTTTTGCACAGGATGAAGATGGTAAAACAGGCATTGCCAAGCTTTTAGAAGGACTAGACGAAGCTGACACAAACGTAAAGTCCACTATGTTGAACTTGCGTTTGATAGGACACAATGTTCTTAAAAAAGGTCTTGCGGAAACGGATGCCGAGTACGCAACACTCCCAGACTCTACAGCAAAAAGCGATAAAAACGAAAAGATTTTCGGAAGATTAGAGCCTAAAAAGGCCGAGTCTTTAATTGCTATCAACCCCGATGAAGATGTTCAAAGGGAATTCTTTGCTCGACTAGCCGCTAAAACAGGAGACCCCGCTCAAAGAAAATCTGCACTCGCAGCTATGTTTCTGTTGAACACGGGCCTTCGTTCTGAAGTTATCGAACAGCTAGAGCCGCATCATTACAATGCTGAAAAAGGCGCACTGTATATTCCCGGAGTTGTTGCCGGGACAAAGGGCAATCCCGTCAACATCCCATTGAACCCTATGGCAGATGCCATTATTCAAGAGTTTATCCAAACTCGTACTGCTCCTGATGCTGATGGTAAAAATCGTATATTCTTCAAAGAGGGTAAAAAAGAAGGTAGCATAGTACGATTAAAAACCGGTGATGTTACAGACGTTATGCGTGACATCAAGATTCCTAAGTTTACTTATGACGTAAAGACGGATACTTTTTACGACAGTCTCAGCCCTGAAAATCTAAACAAACAAGTAAAGTCTGGGTCTCGGTTGCTCAGAAACATCCACGCTACTCTTGGCGAATCTTTGGGAATTCCAGACCACCGCATCGCATATCTCGAAGGGCGAAGCACTAAAAGTATCAGAAAGAACATATCTACAGGTGCCCTCGAAGTTTATCAAGTGGCATTTCCATTTGCAATTAGCCCTCTAGACCGCGAACACGCTTCTGTTTACTCCGGGTTCTTTATGGATGCGGCAGAAGTTAGTGGTTTGGAATTTAATCAAGTTCTCGATTTGCAAAAGCCGCGCGTATTCTCAACTACTCCGGGTTACGAGGGGTACTTTGATAAACCTAAAACAGAAGGCCCGCCTAAAATTGCTATGGAAACGCCAGCAACTAGGCAATCTATATCTGACAGTTTGATAAACACTCTGGAAAATAATGGATTTACCGTCGATGATTTAGATGGAATTTTAGATGATGTCAAATCTAAAATGAAAAAGGGTGTTGAAGTTGCAGAAGATGTCGGCAAAAAAACTCTCACAGCAGGAGTCACGGCTCTTGGGGGGATGGCTCTATATGAAGCTATTCGCGACCCAGAAGGAGCCGGGGCTGCTTTAGCTAAAGATGTTGCTCTAGAAAGTGCAGCTTTAGCAGCAAAAGCACCCCTAGCAGTTGCCTCTGCTATTCCGATGGTTCTTGAACCTAGCGGTCGTATGGCTGGGCCAGAACTTACCCAACCCCGACCAGAACCGCGAATGGCCGAAGACCCCTATCCGGGCCAAGCTGAATATCCTGCGTTTCGTCAGATGAGAGAGATGGCTATGGAGCCAGCTATCGACGAAAGCGCAGAAGAAATGGAACGAGCGGCGGTTGCAGACGCCGGATTCGTTACACGCAACCGGGAATCGGAAGCCGCCCCCGTTGCTAACCAAGGCTTCATCCAACCCTAACCTACGGGAGAAAACCGATGCCGATGAACAACTACAACTACGGCGCGTCTTACATCATGGGTTCCGACAAAACTTCTGTCGATGCCAACATGGGTGAGTCCAAGCTGTATCGTGAGGGTCTTGAGTTCGATACTCGCGCCAAGACTGATGTTCTGACGGAAGACATGCCAAAGAAGCAGACCAAAACTGCTGTGGATGCCTCCGTTATGAAAATGGCCGAAGAACGCGACTACTAAGTTATGTCCGAAGATAACTTTCTCCAACCGGCAGATGATACAACTGTTGGCCTGATAAACCCCGAAGAGCAGATGCCCGGTCTTGCCCAGTACGTCAAGGCGCGGTTCGAAGATGCGGAAAACGGAAGGTACGCCCACGAACAGCGGTGGTTGCAAGCGTACAAGAACTTCCGGGGCATCTACGATTCCACGACCCAGTACCGGGACTCGGAACGCTCCCAAGTATTTATCCGTATCACCAAGACCAAAGTTCTTGCTGCGTACGGCCAGATTGTTGATATCCTCTTTGCAAACAAAAAGTTTCCGCTCGTTGTGGAATCAACTCCCGTACCGGAAGGTATCGCGGAGTTTGCCCACATGGAGACTCCGTTGGACCAACTTCAGCAGCAAGACCCTTACGGGTTCGCAGGAGATGGTCGCGAATTGTTGCCGGGTGCCCTACAAGCCCAAGAACCCCGTGCGTTTCTCGGCGGCTTGCAAGGTGAATACGGACAGCTTCCCTTGGCAGAGGGGCCAGCCAAAATCGGCGAACCTCAAATCGAACCTGCTAAGATTGCTGCCCACCGTATGGAGAAAACTATCCACGACCAGCTTCTCGATACCAATGCTGTCAACGTACTCCGCAAATCAATCTTCGAATCTTGTTTGCTAGGTACGGGCATTGTCAAGGGTCCGTTCAACTTCTACAAGCGCATCCACAAATGGGAGCGTGATGAGACGGGCGAACGGGCGTACATACCAGAAGAAAAGACCGTTCCACGGATTGAGATGGTGTCAGCTTGGGACTTCCATCCTGACCCGTCTGCTACTAGCATAGATGACTGTGAATACGTCATAGAACGTCACAGAATGAATCGCCAGCAACTCCGCGCACTTATCAAGCGTCCATACTTTAACGCGGAAGCTATCCAAGAGTGCCTTGCAAAAGGTCCGAACTACGAGGACAAGTATTACGAAGACACCATCCGCGAGGATGAAACCGAGCCGTATTTCCAAGGCAACCGCTACGAAGTCTTGGAATACTGGGGCGTTCTCGATTCGTCTCTGGCTAGAGAAGCTGGCCTCGAAGGCGCAGAGAACATGTCTGAGTTCGACGAGGTTCAGGTTAACGTCTGGGTTTGTGGCGGCATGGTTCTTCGCTGTGTCCTCAATCCATTTACTCCAGCCCGCATTCCTTATCAGGTGTTCCCATACGAAGTCAATCCCTACCAGCTTTGGGGTGTCGGCGTAGCAGAGAACATGGAAGATGCTCAGAAGTTGATGAACGGCCACGTTCGCATGGCTATCGACAACCTCGCCCTCGCTGGCAACCTCGTTTTCGATGTGGATGAAGCCAGCTTGGTTCCCGGCCAAAACATGGATATCTTCCCCGGCAAAATCTTCCGCCGCCAGTCTGGTGTGACCGGAACGGCTATCAACGGCCTCAAGTTCCCGAACACGGCTGGTGAAAACCTGCAGATGTACCAGATTAGCCGCCAACTGGCTGACGAAGAGACGGGCATCCCGTCCATCGTACACGGCCAGACGGGCGTGACCGGCACTGGTCGTACTGCTGCTGGTCTATCTATGCTGATGGGTTCGGCGGGCTTGTCGATGAAGACGGTCATCAAGAACATCGATGACATGCTCTTGAAGCCTTTGGGTGAAGCGTACTTCCAGTGGAACATGCAGTTCAACGAAGAGTCGGAAGACATTATCGGTGACCTCGAAATCAAACCACGCGGCGTAGCAGCAGTTATGCAAAAAGAGGTTCGTACACAGCGTCTCACATCTCTGTTGCAAACTGTCGCCAACCCGATGTTGGCACCGTTTATCAAGATTCCCAACCTGATGCGGGAGTTGGCAATTTCGCAAGACATCGACCCAGATAGCTTGGTCAACGATGCAAACGAAGCACAACTCTACGCCAAGATGTTACAAGGATTGATGGCCAATGTTCAACAAGGAGCAAGCGAAGCTGGTGGGGCCGCTGCTGGCGAAGCCGGAGATATGGCAGGGTCTGGAGGCGTATCTCCAAGCCCTGAAGGAACAGACGTACAGGGGTCTGGTAACGGCACAATCGGAGTCGGAACTGCGCCAACTGCAGGGGAAAGCGGCTTTACTGGAAACCCTCCTCAAACTGAAGGATAACCACGAGGCTATAATCAAGAATGGTTGACCGCATCGACATTGGGATAGACACGGAGCAAGAAACCGACACCGGCTTTTTTACAAGTCAGCGTACGGTTACTCCTGAGCAGTATAAATCAAGCTTCATAAATTTTTACAATACTGCTCTCGGTCTGCCCAGTCTCGAAGAGGAGACGGGTATCGAGGTTGAAACCCCGACCGTCGAACTTGCTGAACCCGGGGTTCGCGAACCTTCTGACGATGACGGACCTCCAAACATCCTCGAAATGACATCCCTCACCACGGGTGAGCCGATGTACGAAGTCCAGTTTGTTGATGGCAACCAGACGCAGTTCGAAAGCTACTCCGACTATCTCAAGGGAACTACCTACAAAGACCGCATACCTTTTGTCCAGAATATCCTCGAACCTACTATGACCGGCAATTTCAAGGATATCAAGTTTGGTGAGACTGTAAGTGCGGAAGTAGAAGCGGGTATCGAAGCAGTAAAGACAGGTGCAAAGGAGTTGCCCAGCAGTTTCGAACTCGCTGCAAAACGGATGACGGGAAAAGAACTGACCCCCGCAGAAAATGCCAAGCTAGATAAAACCTACGCGAACATTACCAAGGGTCTTCTCCCGCTTATGGGTGGCATTCCCGGAGCCATCGTATCCACAGTCATAGGCGGTCGTACAGTTAAGAATGCGTTCGGTAAAAACTCCTTCCTTCCCACTGGGCCTCTTGGGATAATGGGTGAGATTATTCACGCCAAACAATATGCGGGAATGGCCAAAATTCGAGCAGCCAGAAGTGCATACGCGCAAGGGGATATGGCGGGGACAGAACTGGGGCCGATGAATTTTAGCAAGGTTGACGTTGGATTTGCCATGACCATCGGCAACATGGGTATCCTTCGGGAACCCGGTTCCGGAACCTTTACCGGCAACACGCAAGGGATGGACATCCAACAACTTCTTGCCCTAGAGGCTGTCAGCAAAGGCTACGACCCCACCCGTGGTCGTTACAATCCTTTGAATCCGAGCAAGAACCAGACGGTTGCCGAGTCGGGGGGTATGTTCGTCTCCGATAACCCGATGGACGGATTCTTCCGGGCAAACGGAACATTTTACAGTTCACGCACCGGGGCATCGGCAGCCTACTCTAATGAAAGAGACGCAGAGAAAGCTGCTGCTACGGCAGGTATCAGTTACGACCAATTCCAAAACGCTCTCAGCGCGGCTCGTTCCGGTTCAAAGACCCTCGACGCGGCTATTCGGGATATCAAGGGTGCAAAGGTAGCAGCGAGAGACTCTGACGGACCATCGGCACAGCCTAGGCAGCCGATTACGGTTACCCAAGCAAGGCCGGGTGAAATGCCTCAGAGCGAAGCCGCTGCAAAGGCACAGCGGGAAAGTGATTCTGATGACAGTGGATATAGCAGTAACGTCGGTGGCGGTGGTGTATCGCAAGATGTTCGTGATGCTATTTCTGATGCCGGAATTTACTCAGGAGGTGGTAGATACGGAGGATTTAATCAGGGTGGTCGCGTCGGCCTTGCCATGGGCGGCGCACCCGGCGCAGCTAGTGGCTTTGTAGACCGCCCGCCTGAGCAGGTTCCCGAAGACCAGACAGTTGCGGACAACCGTCCTGCCCAACTCCCAGAGGGAGCCTTCGTCATCAACGCTGCAGCCGTCGAGTTCGCGGGAAGCAATGATATCAAGAATATGTTGCTCGATGCTCACAAAGAATCGATGAGACGCGGATTAACGGTTGACAAACAAGGAAACGGTGCTAAAATGATAGATGTGGCTATCTCCAGCGGCGAAGTTGTCGTCGCGCCACATCTCGCCAAAATCATCGGATATGACCGCCTAGAGAAAATCAATAATCGCGGCAAAACCGAAACTCGCGAACGCATCGAAGAAAATGGTCAGGCTCCTGCTCCTGCCACGATGCAAGCTGCTACTGGCATGTTAATCTCAGGACAGCTATCTGAGCCGACTCTCACGCAACAGGACTTGCGTCAACAAGGCTTTCTTTCCTCTGAGTATCCTTCGATGCCAGATACGCCTATTCCCTCCCGTGACGAAGATACCTTTTTTGGATACACCATAGGCGAGTTGAAGGAAGCAATCAAGGGCGTCGAGATTAAGGGTTTTGAAAAAGACCCGTACATTATCACAGGTGCTGCACGAGGAAAAGACAAATCGTCTGCCTTCGGACCTATGCAAGTTACCTATTCTACCCTAGAAGATTTTCAAAAGCGAAGCCCAGAATACAAACTTCTAGATAACGACAAAAAAGAATACGTCAACGATTTGATACAGCAGGGTCGTGATGTAGTCAACTACCAAAAGTTTGGCGCAGTCTATCGAAACGGTAAGCGTCAAAAAGTTTCTAAACAACAAGCTAAAAATTTGAAGGCGTACGGCAGCGGCACTATGGACCGCGCCCGCCACGAAGAACATTACGACGTTGTGGCTGATATGGTCCTTCGTCTTAAATTATCGGACCACGAGAACATTAAGGATGCTTTGGCTTCTTACGGCGAAGGCCAAGCCTATGCAAACAAGGTTCTCAAAGGTCTAGAATAATTCGTCAGCTACCCGCAAGTTCGCGGCCCTGACACAACCGGAGCGGCTACCCACAGCCAAGTGGCCCCGCGAGTGAGGTAAATCAAATGGCAAAAGCAAGAGGCCACCGTGCCAACAAAGCTAACGATTCGTTCGGAACAGTAAACAACGGGTCGTTGTATCGTGGAAAATACCGTGATGAAGTCTACGAAGACGATGACGATGAAGCGGTAGAAACTGCAGAAGCACAAGAAGCGGACCCCCAAAAAGAGGCTACTCCGCAAGAACAAGCCCCAGACAGTTTCGTAGAGGTCAAAAAAGAAGAGGCCGACCACGATTACAAGAAACGGTATGACGATTTGAAACGTCATTACGATTCGAAGGTAAACGAATTCAAAGAGGAAATCGACACCCTTCGCAAGACGATGACCAAACACGCACAAGAAATGCCGCGTGGGGTCACACCGCCAAAGACTGCAGAAGAACTGGAAGAGTTCAAAAACCAGTATCCGGATGTGTTCGAGGTGGTACAGACCGTATCAAGTCTCCAGACCGAATCACAGGTTGCAAAACTCCGCGAGGAACTCGGTTCCATCAAAGAGCGGGAACAGGAACTAGAAAAGCAGAAAGCCTACGAGGAACTGCTTCGGCTCCAACCCGATTTCAACGAGATTAAGACAGATGAGAAGTTTCTGGCTTGGCTCGAAGAACAACCAACATCAATCTCAGATGGTATCTACAAGAACAATAAGGATGCCCGCTGGGCGGCACGGGTCGTAGACCTCTACAAGGCCGACACTGGCCTTACCAAGAAGAAAACCAAGTCTGCCTCTGCTGCAGAAGCCGTCACTAAGACTCCCGTGCGGGAAGTAAAGACGGAAGCAACAGACGGCAAGAAGATTTGGAAAGCTTCTGAAATCGGCAGGATGAAGCCGTGGCAATTCGAGAAGCTAGAAGCTGAACTCGATGCAGCACGTTCAGAAGGCCGAATCGACTACAACTCTTAACTCTAAACCTCAAACAGGAAGGAAAGACCAATGGCTTTTGATAGCGCATCAGGTTACAATAACCTGCCTTCCGGCAATTTTACGCCGGAAATCTTCAGTCAAAAAGTTCTCAAGTTCTTCCGTCGCGCTTCGGTTGCTGAAGACATCACGAACACCGACTACGCTGGCGAAATCGAGAACTATGGTGATACCGTTCGTATCATCAAAGAGCCTACCATCACCGTTTCTAGCTACTCTCGTGGCTCGGTGGTAAACCCGCAAGACCTCGCTGACGACCAGACCACTATGGTTGTGGACCAAGCGAACGCCTTCGCATTCAAGATTGACGACATCGAAGAGCGTCAGTCTCACGTTAACTTCGAGGCACTTGCCACCTCTTCGGGTGCGTACTCCTTGAAGCGTAACTACGACGCCAACATCCTGACTGCTATGGCATCGGGTGCGGGTCTGACCGGCGAGTCCGGTGCCGCTACTGCTCAGATTTCCGACATCGGTACTCTGGGTTCGGCTCTCGACATCGGCGGTGCAACCACTCCGGGCGACACTGCAGTCAACACCATGCTGGTGATGGCTCAAGCCCTCGACGACCAGTCTGTTCCGGAAGAGAACCGCTGGTTCGTTGCTCCCCCGGCTTTCTACAAGCACCTGTTCTCGGCTGGTGCGAAGTTCGCAGAAGTTCAGGTTACTGGCGATGCGACTTCCCCGCTGCGTAACGGCCTTGTGTCGCTGGGCAACATTGCTGGCTTCCAGTGCTACAAGTCTACTGCCCTCGTCTCGAACGGCGGTACTGACCAAGTAACTCTGTCGGGCCTCGCTACTGACGGGACTGAGAACCTGCTTCTTGCCGGTCACATGTCCTCAACGGCTACTGCTTCGCACATCGCGAAGACCGAAGTTGTCCGTTCGACTGAAACCTTCTCTGACATCGTTCGTGGTCTGCACGTTTTCGGTCGCAAAGTTCTGCGTCCGGAGGCAATGGTTCGCGGCGTTGTTAGCCTCGACTAGAACAGGGAGATTAGATAATGGCTACTTACACTGTAACTAACGCTGTTGCTGGCGTCCCTGTCGGCATCAAGCCTCAACTCGTTGAGGTTGTCCTCGACTTCTCCACCACCACCCTCGTTCATACTGCGGACGTTGTTCAGGCAATCGAGATGAAGGCCAACACTTTGGTCCTGATGGCTGGTGTTGAAATCCTTACTGCAGGTGGTGCAGGTTCGCTCATCGATTTGGGTGACACTGACGAAGACCTGTGGGTTTCGGACCTCGACGGTAACACTGCTAACGGCGTAGAGATGGGTTCTACTCCGAAGCTGTATACCGCCGCCGACACCCTCGACCTCTCGGCTGACACCGCCAGCTTTAGTGGCAAGGTTCGCGTGTTCGCTCTGATGGCAGAACTGGGTGCAGGTGAAACTGCAGCCGCATTCGCCTAACCAACCTGTCAGGGGGGCCACGTGCCCCCTTGACACCCTTTTAATTTTGTGATATAAGCAGGAATCCCTGCCGGGGGTAAACCCACTATGAGCATTACGTATCGTGGAGAAAAGTTCGCTGGTTACAACAAACCAAAGCGAACGCCCGGACATCCAAAGAAAAGTCACGTCGTACTAGCCAAAGAAGGCGACAAGGTACGATTGATTCGTTTTGGCGAACAGGGTGCCAAGACAGCCGGTAAACCCAAAGCCGGTGAATCTGACCGGATGAAGAAGAAACGTGCAAGCTTCAAGGCCCGTCACGCCAAGAACATCAAGAAGGGTAAGATGTCTGCGGCTTACTGGGCCGACCGTACAAAATGGTAGGATAACATGCTAACTGCGTTGATTGGCCCCATCTCGCAACTTGCGGGTACGTGGCTCGAAGGAAAGGTTGAAAAGACCAAAGCCGAAACCGGTGCGAAGGTTGCCAAAGCAAAAGCCGAAGCAACCATCATGGAAAAGAAAGCTACCGGTGAAATCGACTGGGACTTGGAAGCTATCAAGGGAAGCCAATCCTCGTGGAAAGACGAGTGGTTGGTTATTTTGTTTTCGGTACCCTTGATTCTTGCGTTCATCCCCGGAATGGAAGGTGTCGTAGCTAACGGCTTTGCACAGCTAGATGCGATGCCCGAATGGTACCAGTATTCGCTCGGTGTAATTGTTGCCGCATCGTTTGGCGTTCGTAGCGCAACCAAGTTCTTTGGAAAGAAATAACTATGGCAGAGATGACCTTCGAACGCATTGCACAGTGGAAGCTTCTTCCCCGCTTTATGATGCTCATCATGACCTTGATGTCGTGGCGTTGTGCAGAGTGGTTTATGAACTTGGACGCCCCAACAGCAGCACAGTCCGCCTTTGTGAGCGTTGTGATGGGTGCTATGACCGGTGCGTTTGGCATCTGGATGGGCGGAGAGAATAAAAAATGAAATACAACACGTCACATTTCTTGGACAAGCTGATTGCACACGAGGGCATGGTCCTCACTGTGTATCAGGACACTCTCGGCATCGACACTATTGGTATCGGGCGCAATTTGAAAGACCGGGGGATTAGTAAAGAAGAACTCGATTACATGGACATTCCGTCGATGGCTATCGTGTACGAACACGGTATCACGGAAGCGGATGCACGTTATCTTGCCTTGAACGACATCAAGATTGTTGAGGACGAACTGTGCCGTATGCACCCGTGCGTCGAAGAGTTGGATGCGGTACGTCAGCTAATCCTGATGGACATGGCCTTCAATATGGGTGTGCCACGCCTCTGTAAATTCAAGAAGATGTGGGGTGCGATTCACGACCACAAGTTTGACATCGCAGCGATTGAAATGCTCGACTCCCGTTGGGCGAAACAGGTAGGTTCGCGGGCTGTCAAGCTTTCGGACGCAATGAAGAAGGGAGAGTTCTGATGCCCCTAACTGAAAAGGGCAAAAAGATTATGTCTTCGATGAAACGCACTTACGGGGGTAAGAAGGGTGAACAAGTCTTCTACGCAACAGCTAACGCCGGAAAGATTAAAGGCGTCGAGGAAGCACAAGAACTCAAGAAGGGTGGCCGGGTTAGAAAAGCTAGCAAACCGTCGAAGCCTAAAGCGAAGGGCAAGAGTCGAGTTAATGAAGCTGGCAACTACACTAAGCCCGGAATGAGAAAGCGTCTGTTCGAACGTATCAAAGCCGGTTCGAAGGGCGGCAAGCCGGGGCAGTGGTCAGCACGTAAAGCCCAGATGCTTGCACAACAATACAAAAAAGCAGGAGGCGGTTACCGCGACTAGCAATGATGCACGTCTTTCTCCTGTTTGTTTTCTTGGGAACGGGAGAAGACAAGCGAAGAGTCAGCAACGACATGTATTTTCGCGACCTAAATGAATGCGTGTGGTACGCACAAAAACTCCACAAACAAGGAAACGAGGTTACGGCGTACTGCCTACCCAAACTGGTCGATAAAGATACGAAGGTGTACTGAGATGCTTGCTGAACTCGCTGCTGCCAACGCTGCATTCGCCGTAATCAAGACTGCTGTCCAGAACGGCAAGGATATTGCTGCTGCCGGTAGTGCGATTGCAAGCTTCGTCGGGGCCAAAGAAGACCTACAGAAAAAGGCACAGAAGAAGGGCAACGGTTCCGACCTAGAAGAGTTCATGGCTCTCGAACAGATTCGAGAACAAGAAGAGCAGCTAAAGACCATAATGATTTATGCGGGTCGTCCGGGTTTGTGGGGTGACTGGCAAAAGTTCCAAGCGAAGGCGCGGGTTGCCCGGAGAGAAGCGGAAGAGGCCGCAATTCGTAAGCGCAAGCAGATGCTCGACATTGCCATTGTTACCTTCTTCTTTGTCTTGGGTTTGGTTATTTTGGGTTGCCTCATTGCTCTCATCCTCCACGCACAGGGACGCCTCTAGTTTTTTCTTGTAAACTCTGGGTAACTGTGCTATAATAAAGTTATTTGGGAGAGTTGCATGGACCGCATGGTAATCGAAGCCCTCAAGCACAAGTACGAAGCCCAGAAGGCAAGTGTGCTAGAAATATTTAAAACCTCCGACATCATGGAGGATATCGACGACGCACTGAACACGTGGTACAAAGCAGACCGTCAGTTGATGACCATAAATCATATAGAGTGGGAAATCGAGTACGATGCCGAAGAAGAAGAGCCAACGCTCTTTAACAGCGTGGACTAAACAGAAGTGGCGCACCAAGAGTGGCAAGCCGTCCACACAAGGTCCAAAAGCAACCGGGGAGCGATATCTACCGGAAAAGGCCATTAAAGCCCTCTCCGCGAAAGAGTACGCTGCTACGACTCGCGCAAAGCGTAAAGCCACGAAGGCCGGGAAGCAGGTTGCGAAGCAGCCCAAGAAGATAGCGAAGAAGACACGGGCGTACAGGAAAGTCTAATGTCAATCACGTCATATCCAAGTAAGGTAATATTTGGCACTATTGGTAATGATGTTGCATTTGCTGACCACACAGTCGATGCGTTTGGTAGACTGCGCATAAGTCAGCCCTATACTTTGTTTGATAGCCAGAACCGTTTTCAGGCTGACCCACAGTTTGATACCAGTTCAACAGGCAGTGGAGCATTTGCTCATTTACCTGATGAGAGCAGCAACTCTATGACGGTAGGTACTGCTACTGGTGAAGTCATACGGCAAACCAAACGTGTATTTCCATACCAGCCGGGAAAGTCACTGCTTACCCTTGCTACCTTTACAATGGCTTCATCACAGGCTAATCTACGCCAACGTGTAGGTTACTTTGGTTCTGATGATGGTGTCTACTTTGAACAGAATGAAACAGACCTACGTTTTGTGATTCGTACATCAACAAGCGGTAGCGCAAGTGATGCACGGTTTGTAACACAGGCTAACTGGAATGTAGATAAACTGGATGGCACTGGCCCTAGTGGATACACACTGGATGAAACAAAGACACAGATTCTTTTGATTGACTATGAGTGGCTTGGTGTAGGTACAGTACGTGTAGGCTTTGTAATTGATGGGCAGAACGTAATCTGCCACAAGTTTCACAACGCTAATAACTTGACTTCAGTCTATATGAAGACAGCTATTCTGCCGATACGTTACGAGATTACCGCAACAGATACTATTAGTTCTGCCGCTACAATGAAACAAATTTGTAGCACAGTCATAAGCGAAGGCGGCTACCAACAAGATGTAAATGAACTGGCTGCACAACGAACTACTACGCTTTCAAGTATCGGTCTAACAACTTTACCTTTAGTATCCGTCCGTTTGAATAGCGGTTCTCTTGATGCTGTTGTACTTCCACAAATTGTTAAAGTCTTGCCTACTACTGGACAAGATTACATTATAACACTTGTTCGTAATGCCACATTAACAAGCCCATCTTGGGATACCAGCACATTTA
>Ga0208917_1000869_pt1 | contig 15228 bp, 32 predicted proteins | sample DEB08_DNA_10_FD_185500 | JGI IMG/M metagenome (GOLD analysis project Ga0208917, IMG submission 185500) | Aqueous microbial communities from the Delaware River and Bay under freshwater to marine salinity gradient to study organic matter... | ecosystem: Environmental > Aquatic > Marine > Coastal ...
GTTATTCATCTGTTTTTCCTTTTTCCAGTTCTTCGATGCGTTCCAGTAGTTTCTCTACATCTTCATAACGACACCAAGGCCCATCCTTGTCATCTCTACGGACATTTCGAGACCATTCACTTTCTTTTGTAAAGTAAAAACGCCTAATCTTCATCTGTTGTCTCCTGAACCCTTTAGTTTCCCACGTTTTTGTCTATCGTCTAGCTTTTGGATGTTAAGCTCAAGTACTTCTTGTAGCCCACGCCCATAGATGTTTGCTAGTGCAGTGGCATAGAATACCACATCACCTAGTTCCTTCATGATCTCTTCATTAGCATACTTGTTGTTGTCACGGATTAGTTTCTTTATCTTCTCCGCTACTTCACCTGCTTCACCTACAAGACCAAGGGTGTTCTCAACCAAACGTTCTTGATCCTTGGTAAGTATCTTCTTCTCTACCCAACCTGAGTAGTAGTCTGCCCAATTAACAGGGTCAGCATCTGGAAACATATCGTAGTAACCCATGCTTTCTAAGTCCTTCTCACTTATCATCCTCTTTCCTTCACTACTAAGTTCTCTATCTTAATGTCATCAACATCATACATGACATTCGTTATCAGATCATATATATCTTCCTCGTGATTATCCTCAAACGAAGAAAGTATATTGTTATCATCATCAACCTCTACAAGGTATGTAACACTAAACTTCTTATTCATTTGTGTTTCTCTTTGTATACCTCAATGAGTTTGTTTAGATACCACTGAGCCTTCTCTAAATCTTCAAGGCCATTCTTGTAACGGTAACGCCATATATACTTCATGATGTTACCTTGTAGATACCCTTCACTTTGCTCATTAGTTGCAGCTAAGATAGCTTCTATTGCTTCAATGCCACCTGCATTATAGTGTTGTGGTTTGTTTACTGGATCAATGTGTTCCATCTTACCATCTAGCCCTACTACTATGTTCATGCATTACCCTCTGTCTTTGTCCATCTGTGCAGCTTAATAACGTTGTCTTCTTTTGAGTATTTGTTCTCGTTCTTTATCTCTTCTACAGTAGCTTGGTATTGCTTAGGGAACATCTCTTCTAACAGAAGTTCTTTGTAGTAATCATACTCATCTAAGAACTCAGGGTTATCCTCTAAGAATCTCTCTGTTGCTGCCATAGTAATAGCCATGTCCATAGAGTGTGCCATTGCTTCACGTTCCTGTTCGTCACCAAACAACAAACCTGTGTGTATAGTACCAGTCCAACCTTGTTCATCTACAATAGGTGTAAACACTATTGCTATTTGCCCTGGATCTAATTTCATAACACTCTCCTTTTGACTTTGAGTCTTTGTTCTTTTGAGCGATTACCTTTCTCAAGTAACCAACCTTCAGGTATGACACGATGCGCCCACTTGAAACCTTTCTGCTCACACCAATCACAATACCTAGACTTAGCCCCCTTGTAAAGCTTAGCGTTAGCGTTACTAAATACAAAGCGAATGTCTAGGGTGGGGTGCTGTCGCTGTATCTCAACATGTTTGCGTCTATCTGCAGCACTGAAGATACCCTTAGTTTCTATTATGATACCGTTGTCTAACTCAAAGTCAGGCGTATAGGTGCGGTACTTAAGATCTTCCCATTCAATCTTAAGCTTCTCGTACTCAACTTTCTTTTGCCTAGACTTAAGAAAAGCAGCAGCCTCTTCTTCAAGGCCACTGCGATAAGTACGTTTAAGATGTCTGCGTTTAGTCGCCATCAGACTCTTGATCTGGTAGCTGCTTAACCTCTTCTTCTGCAGGTGTCTCTGCGATCTGAACAATCATGCCGCCTAGCTGATTACAACGTGCATCAAGTACACGCATCAAGTAATCCATACGTCCCATCTCTTCACGAGCTAGGTTAATCTCAGTATACATCTTCATCTGATCTTCATTGAAGTCATCAGTGTAATAGTCTTTTTCATTGATAGTTAGTTTAGGCATTGCCATCTCCTATAAATACGTAGTCCACTTCTGGTGGGGTTGTTGCTTTAGATACCCGTGAGGGTAGTGATTGTAGTGTAGGGTGACACTTATGTTTGAAACTACAAAACTTACATGCGCTGGGTAGTACTAGGTTACCGCTTGGCTTTTTGTAGTATGTCTCAGGCACTGGCTCAAAGCAGCGCTCAAAGGGTTCATCGTTGTCAAGGTAATCTACTAGGCTTTGAATGTCTTGTAGCACTGCATCCTTGTCTACCTCAGATGCATCAACATACTTGAACTCTCCGTTGCCTTTGTTGACTACCCACCAACCACCAACATCTTTACCTGCTGCTGTAGCGTAACCTACTAGCTGTGCTACATAACCAAAGCTATCGCCGTGTGACAAAGCATCGAAGGATGCAAACTTATTTTGATAGGACCAAGGTGATGCAGACTTAACGTCATCAATCTTACCGTCCATCTCCATGTCGTACTCGCCTTTGATCTCTCTGCCATTGGCTAACTTGAGTGTGACAACATCATTGTCTTTAAATGCAGCACCTGCAGCACGTAGCAATCCTTTGAACACAGCCTCAACGATATCGCCTAGGATCATGTTCATCAGGAAGTGTGGTGGCAATGGAGTCTTATCTTCAGGGTCATTCTTCTCAAACCACAACTGGCACTTAGGCTTTCCAATGTTAGACATACGTAGACGGAACTCATCACGTGGGCCGCTATTGAATTGCTTATGCATGGCAGCTTGGACATCAGAGGCGACTTGTTCAGCCACCTCGTTTGACATCTTAGCTTTACCAGCCATAGCTAATTGCAAGAAGCTATAAACCTGTAGCTCTGCTGGATGGTTCATTAGTCTACATCCACATCCACAAAGTCATTGTTGAGGATCTCTTGTACTAAGCCCTCGTCTTCATCTGTGTGAGCCTTAGCACGTTCATGATGTAGATCAAGAATCTTACCATTGCTATACTCAATAAGTTCGATGAAGTCCTTGAGCATTTCATTGTCACCTTCAACGATGTCAACCTTGTCACCAGTAGCTGCACTGATCTTACCAAAGGTAGCACCTGTAGGAATGCTATCCTCAACACCTGACAACTTAATAGTGGACATGATAGGTAACATGTTCTTACGCTTGAGTGCATTCATCACACCGTTGATAGACTTCAGTGAGTCACGGTTCTTTACATCCATAACAAATGGAATGTCACGATATGTTTCATAGTCTAGTGCTTCACCCTTGTCATTGACTGGGTTATCTAAAGACACAGTACCATAGTAAACATTGACACGCTTCACACTACGGATGACTTGTTTGGTTGCATCAGGTAGTGCGTTGAAGTCTTCGATCCAACCAGAGGGGCGGCCTAAGTTAAACCCACCAATGCTATCCTTCATGTCACCATTCAGTGAGTTAGCTAAGACAGACTTCTCCATCTCTTCAGTCTCGCTGTTCCAGCGTTGCCATTGTTGGCGCTGGGCAAAGATGCGCACTGTGATACCATCGCTGTACACTTTCTCTTCGCCACGTGTAAGGATGAATGCACCAACAGATACAACATCTGTCTTAATCATCTTACCGTTAACTTCGATCTCACCCTTGAGTGGTGAGTGCAGCATACCAATACGTGCAATGCTTGGGGTAGCTTCACCACCACCAGACATTGATACACCCATTAGTTCTGCCATTGATTGCCCACGCTCTTGGGCTACTGCTAATTCTGTACTCATTTTAGTACCTTTCTTTAAAGTCAAAGAGCCTTAGTTATAGCTCATACATCAACTGTGTCAAGCCAATTCGGTCCTATTTTAGCTTCTAATAATAGGGGTACATTCATCTTGACTCCATACTTCTCTTCTACGAGATCGTTGATACCTTGGTTAAGTAGTTCTATTATGTGTAGAACTTTATTCGTTTCATCTGGATGTACATCTACCACCATACTATCGTGAACTGAATTGACTACACAAGAATGTAACGGTTGTAACAATTCGTGAAGTCTATTGAGTACAACAGGTACGACATCCCCTGTAGCAAAGCCTTGCACTGGGTAGTTCTTGATCATGGTGAAGTGACTAGGAGATCCATTATCCCTACGTCTTACATCAGGGAAAGCATACTGTCTGCCAGATATGTTAGTGATCTTCTGGAAACGTATCGCCTCTTCTCCTAGGTTCCTATGCCACGCCGCTACTCCTCTGTACTTTTCGACGAAGTGATGGTAATAGGCGGCTTCAGCTTTTGAACGTCCATATCCAGTGGCTCCAAAGAGGGGAGCGAAGGTGTGCGCCTTTGCTTCCTGGCGGGACGTTTGTTGCCCTGCTTCAGTAATGACTTGCGCTGTGTAGGAGTGTACGTCAAAACCTGTTTCGATTTCTCTGATTGCTGTTTCGTCTTGCGCGAGGAACGCCGCCGTGCGGAATTCGAGTTGGGCAAAGTCTGCCTCCATGATTGAGCCACCGTCCCAGCGCGATACAAACACTTTCTTAACAGGGAATGTACCACCGCGTGGCATGTTTTGCATGTTAGGGTTACGTCCACTAAAGCGTCCAGTGGCAGTGATGTGCTGGGTTAACCCTACGTGTAGGAATCCATCGTGTTTAGTATAGTTAGCTATACCCTCTACAAAAGAACTAAGATAAGAACTAATAGCAGAGAGGCGTTTAAGATCGCTAAGAAAAGATTCAGCATCATGCATTCCATTGTTTCTAGCAGTCGCAATAAGAACATCTAAGTTCCCCTTTCCTGTACTGAAGCCGTTAGCACTGACCCACTCTTTACTGGGGGCTGTGAACTTAAGTCCTGCGACTTGTGCAGTCTCTTCTAGTTTGAAACCACGTGCATCACAATCCTTACATTTGTTAGGTCTTGCATACCTTTCGCCATTCTTCCTTACTTTATACGTTTTCCCTTGCCCTTCACATGTAGGACAGGTGTACGCTTTAGTGCGGTAGATCGTTTCACTATTCGCTTTGACTGCTTCTTTGTATTCTTGAACAGTTGATGTATAGTCAAATAGCTGCGCCCACTCCCTCTTATTCTTAATGCGTTTAGAGAAGATGACTTGTGACATCTGCTCAGGCGAATTAAGATTGATAGGTGTCGCGCCCATAAGTTCCCTGACCTTGCGCTGTAGACGATCTTCGATCTCTGCTTTCTCTTTTTCAAAGTCATCTCTTACTCGCCCCAACTCTTGAAGATCAACTTTGATTCCTGACATGTACATTCTGGTGAGGGTTTTACAGGTTTCAAAGGTTGTGTCTCTAATTGTTCTAAGACTAGAGGACTCTGGCTTGGCGTAGTCTTCTTCGATTGCGTGGAACAACCCGCTAGTTGTGAGAAGGTCATGCCTAAGATAAAAGCTAAGATCGTTGAGAGGAATCTCGTTAGTATTAAAACCCTCCTTGAAATACCGTTTGAGTGTATCATCTTTCTGTACCTCTAGTTGCCTACGCTCAGCACATGCAGCCAAGCTAAGGGGTGAACGCTGCCCACGATCAAGCACATACTCTGCTAACATCGTGTCATATATAGGGCCATCATACTTGAATCCACTCTCCCACAACCACATAAGATCGTGCTGTGCATTGTGCATAATCAGTAGAGTCGTCATGTCCAAGATACTTTGTAGCACAAACCTTCCACGTCCTTGCCTGTCCTGGTACTCATCGTGATCTAACGTGATTATGTTTTCATTCTTCCAGTTGTCTACGTCTAGTGTACCTACCTGTACTAGCTGATTGCCTATCTCAAATGGATCTAAGTGATCCTTGCCGTTTCGTTTGGTGATGCTATTCTCAACATCTAATACGTTTCTCATGTCTCACCTCATGCTGAATAGATAGAGCGTGACCCGTCTAACATACAGGTGATCTTTCCTTGGTATCCATTCAGTTTATTCTTAGCTAGGTTGAGGTACCGTACTGGGTCTTCATCCTCACCCTCTGCTTGTTGTGTCTTACCAATCAGGATCATTAGATCAGCCTCTGCAGCCTTGCCTGTCTTTGATCCTTCCATCATAGCTTGGTTTAGGTCAGCCTTACCTTCAGCCTCTGCTGATAACTGTGACATCCATATCACACAACAATCATATTGCTTAGCTATGTTACGTGCATGGATAGCTGCAGTCTTGAGCGTGATGTCGCTACGCTCACTACTAATATCAGCGAACTTGTCACCCATGTCAAGTACTACGATGTCGGGCTTCTCTTGTTTTACTACAGCCTCAACCCATGCCATGCCCTTACCTGTGCTATCTTTGAATAAGACGTTACCACGAATAGGTTCATAGCGCATGTTAGCTAGGGCTTTGTTCTCACGCACCTCTTGCATAGTCATGTTAGCAGACGCACTGATGTAACGTGCAGCCACACGTGTGTACGCTTCCTCATTACACAGCACAATACACTTGGCACCCTGATGTGCAAACCCTTCAGCACCTGCTAGTAGAGAGGCATGGAAAGAAGTTTTACCAGTGTTGGGACGAGCACCAACCAAGACAAGGTGACCACCACTAACACCTTCCACCCTACGAGCCAAGGAGGATATGTTGAACTTCCACTTGGATTCCAAAAGCGTGGCATCAAGTATTGTGTCAAGGCTATTGTCATCCCAGTCAACACGAAGGTTAGGAGTAAAGTCATCTTTGTAATCCTCTAGTAGTTGTCGCAAAGGTTCAAGGCTATTCTCTGTACCGTTAACAAAGTCAAAGCCTAAGTTAGCTACACGATCACCGACATGCTGTTGGAATAGCTGTGATAGTGTGTCCTGTGCTATCTCTTCTTTGATGGGTTCAGTTATACTGATACGCTTAAAGAGATCTTCATAAGCACCACGGGTAGCGGTAGTCATGCTTGCGTTCATGCGATTGAACACAGCTTCAAGATCAGCAACTGTCATGTCGCCATCATAAGCTTCCATCGCACCATCTAAGGCTTGCTTTATCTTACGCACATCTTTGCTGAATATTTTGTCAGGACACTTGATGCCCTTGTGTCTGTTGTAGAACTCACGGTTCAGTAGTGTCTTAATCAGTGCCAGTTCCATCTGACTTGTCTCCTATTAAAATTCGTACAATTACTTCTAATGCAACCACAGGCCACATAAAAGCAAAACGCCAATTTGCGGTGTGGTCTTCCTCGTCCACAGAATCCACAACGTAGGCTAGTAGAGGTATAGCAAGTAAATACATAAATGCAACACCGTAGAAAAAGTTAATCATTACTGTTTGCCTTAGCTCGTTCCATTGCACGTTTACGTTCTTCTTGTGTGAATGGTAGTATAGCTTTTGTCTTGTAGTCTACCACTACACCCGTGTTCCAACGTGCAGCTTCCTCTTCTGCATCTCTTTTGTTATGGAATAACTTAGGCGCTGGGTGATTGTAGAACATGTTTGCGTTAGCTGGTACATACATCCAGTCACCATCTACGTCTATCATTACTGCATACTGCTTCATGTTTCCATTCTCCATCATGTTTGCTCTGTCTATGAACCACTCGTTTGGTAGTGGCTTGCGTCCTTCTGGTAGCTTACTCATTATTCATCCTCATATACTAAAGCTTCCCAAGATATAGGAAACAGTTCTAACATGTGCTGATCTATCTGTTCAGCGACTAGTGTAGTCTCATGCTGTGTGTCATCTTTCAGGCGTAGGTTGCACATGTCAGCAAACGCATCCAAGCTACCTGACCAGTACCACTCAGTCATCATAGACTGTGGTAAGATCATACGTGCTTGCTCAGGTGCTACTTTGATTCCGTACTTCGGGTCAGTTATAGATGTGTATATACTTACTATTTCACTGTATGCATCATCTAATAGTTCTAAGTGGTGGGTTAAGTCACTGCTATTGACAACACCTTCACTGCCTTGCTTCTTGTCAGAACTACGCCCACGCCATACATCAGGCTGATAGAACTCTGGCTCTTCATCCACATACCTACGGCTAATCTCATTCCAACGTAGGAACTTATGCTTCACTAGCTGACGTGCCACAAAGACTGGTGCTTTAACGTGGAACGATGCAAAGGCATGACCGAATGGGCTAATGTGTTTGTGTTTGGCTAGGTAACGGATCAGCTTGGTGTCACGATCAGACAGAACCATCTCAAGGTAATCACCTTGCTCGTCCTGTTTTATCCCACCTTCTACAAGTTGGCTCTTCTTACCGAATGATACACGTGCTGAGTTAACAACTGTTAAGTCGCTACCCATGTGATCAATATATGTTACCTTAATCATCTTCCACATAGCTCCTGTAAGTTTTCCATATCTTCTGGCATACGGTATTTGATATCATCAGATAAGCTCAGGGCTTTGGCTTGCTTACCTGTCCATAGTTCTATCTCTCTACGATACTCAATAGTCTTACCTACTGCATCAGGATCAAGGGCTATGACCGATTGGTTATACTCACCTATCTTTTCAAAGTGTCTGTGATTCATAGTGGTACCTAAGATAGCCATACAGGTTACATTGGATAGCTCTTGGTATGCTACGATAGCAGAGATAACATCCTCTACAATTAGCATGGTGTCGCCATCACCTATAGTGTAGTAGTGTGCTGCACCTGTGTAGCGATACCACTTAGGTTGCTTGCGTGTACCTACTGCACGTCCTACTGCATCAATCATCCTACCCTTGTGGTATATAGGAAAGACAACACGCTCTTGTTGTACGTCATAGTATGTACCACCAACGATACCCCAGCGCCGTAAGAATCGGTTGTGCTTGATATGTTGTGGTGTAGGTATAACTAACTGGGCAGGTAGCTCCATAGTCTCTATCTCTTTTGGTTGTTCCTCTTGCGCTGGGCGCATGTGTCGCCGTATCTCAGCGGCAGTCATGTCTGGTCAAACCTACCACCAACGTCACAGCCTAGCTTGTAACAGTTATACTGCAGGACTCCTAATTCGCAAGAGGCAGTGAAAGTATTCTTACCTTTACAGAACGGGCAGTCGCCACGGTAGGGGCCAAGGGCTGATACAGACTCAGCGTATTCCCTGTGTAGTTTCCAGTTACTCTTCTTCATTGTTTTTAGTCTCCCAATATTTCTTACTTTCCTCTAATGTCGTGTAGTACGTATCTATAAAATGTTCTATGCCTTTAGAGTGATAATGCTTACGTCTTTTATCACTACCCCACATACCCGTGGTGTAATAATAGGAATATCGTGGAGCATACCTATCTTTAGGTTCTTTTTCTTTGTAGATGAAAAACATTTTAGGATGGTCAACGTACATATAGGCGATACCTTTTTCATCTAAGTATTCCTTTACGTGTTCTACACTCTGATGGGTAAACTTTCTAAACTTAGGTTCGCCATTACTTTTACGGCCTACGTATTCCCATTTTCCTTCATTCATCTTCATCATTACCTCTCGCTGCTAGTGCTTTAGTCGCACCGCTTAATGTGTTTACCATGTAAGGTTTAACTGACGCAATGTTCTTGTGTCCAGTAACCTGCATTATGTTAGCCAAGTCTACGCCACCCTCCATCATCTCTGTCACAGCAGTACGCCGTAAGTCCATAGCATTTAGTTCACGTGGTAGATTAGCTTCGTCTAGTATCTCATTGATAAGTATAGATACTTCTTGTTTATCATAAGGCGTATAAGCTCCAGCACGTGGCCTAACTCTTGGCGCTACGTATTGTTGAAACCCAAAGTCTTCCTTCTGCTGACGCAGCATAGCACACAACCCTTGAGATATAGGGAGATGTATCTCAGCGTTACGCTTGGATTGTGTCAAGTCAAGACGACACAGATCTAGGTCAACGTGATCCCAGGTGAGAACCCGCATATCACCTACACGCTGCCCCCAATCGTATGCCATGTGGACTATCAAGCTAATGCTGCGCCAACGGAAGTCGCTGTAACCTGCCTCAAGGAATTGATGCACCTGTTCACGATCCCACACAGTGCGGCGAGGAGCTTGAGCCACTGTCTGTATGAGTGCTACTGGGTTGTGAATCATAACGTCATGACGCATAGCGTGTTTCCATGCTGCTGAGAGCACGGACTTACGATAGTTAGCAGTACGAACACCTGTGTCCAGCCAGTGTTCATATGCTTGCGTTACATGACGCACCTTGAGTTTGTCACAGCGATAAGCCCCAAGGTCTTTGCCTTCAACGCTCGTATTGATAACCGCCATAAGGTGGATCTCATAGTCGCGCTGTGTACCTAGCTTTAACCTACGGAACGCAGAGGACGAAAGGAAAAACTCTACGATTTCTGCAAGCTTGGCATTGCCCTTGGGGATATTCATTACCATTGTCTCCTTGTTTTCCAGTAAGACCAGCAGTAGTTGCAATGATCTGTACCGAATACTCCATCTATAAGCCATACGATATTAGGCTTACCGTTCCTTTTCCACTCCCAGTTCCTCGCTGAGAATGTCTGATTTAGATTGCCACCCAGGATAACGTTTGTCAATACACTGAGTGCAACCGCTACTCTCTTGATGTAATTACGCATCAGTTGTCCTTCATGTGCCTATAGCATAAGTAGATAAACCCGAAGAAGTAAGCGAAGCCTACTGCTATAGGCAATGCAAACATCAGAACATTGGATACCATACCTCACCTCTGTCTATTGCTTCCTTGACGGGTGCAGCCTCACGTTCTAGCTGCTTACCCTTAGCTTGATCGCCTTGCCAATACGCATCATCAGCAAGCTTCATCAGCCAATCATAATGCTTTTGCGCTGGGACTACACGATTATCTTTATGCATGTTCTATCATCTCCAATACACAGCGTGAGAACTTAGTGTTCATCATAGATTCAGCGCTGCGTTTACAAGGTGTACTGTACCAACAGACAAGCTTACCTGCCATGTCGTAGAAGTTAACGCGATAAGTCATAGTATGTCTCTTTCCATGCTGCATTCTTGTGTTTCTCTAAAGTAGGTGGTGCATCCACGTTACGTTTGTTTACGATTTGCTCACGTGCCCACGAGTACGAGATGTTAAGCTCACGTGCTGCCGCTGCTACGCTGTGGAAGTCTTGCCCCCACAAACGATAGGCACCTGTTACTTGTACTACACTAGGCTCATGCTTGAGTCGTTGATACATAGGTAAATGTTTAGGCTGCATTGTTTGTTTCCTCTTTTACGTATTCACCTACTTCTAAGTGATAACCTGATGCTAAACCATTTAAGGCCATACGTTGTACATCTGTTGGGTAATCTAAGAAGTCAGTCCAGTACTCTCCTTCTGGTATAAGAAAGCGTAACTGTTCTTTCTCTGTATCAAGAAGTAACTCTACTAACCCGCGATCTGTGATGTCCCAGCGAAAATAGTGTAGATCATAAGATGAAGTGTGATGCTTCCTGCCTAAGATAAGCGTGATGGAAGCTACAGCATCCATGATGTCATATGTTTCCATATTACACTGTCTCCTCAATTAATACGTAGCGTGTATAAGTTTGGTTCTTTGTAGGATGCCAAGCTTTAACACTCTGAATGTTGTAACCTAACTTGCGTAGCTCACTGATACGTTTAGTGAAAGACTGTATATCATAGTCCATCATAGCTTGCTTAAGCGTAAGATGCTTTGCATTGCGTAGGTGCTTTAGGATTGTTTTATGTTGTGGTTTCATGAGGATGTCTCCTTTTCCTTTTTGATTTCATCCATGATTTTAATAAGTGTATTCACTGAGTCACGAGGCATACGTAGTACTGTGCCTGTGTCTGTGTTGTTAACGATTACCTCACCAGTGTTATAGTAGTGAGCTTGCCAACCGCGTGTTAGGTCATATGATTTTAAACATTTCATGTCTTGTCTCCTTATGTTGTAAGCATTACGCTATATCTAGGTTTGTGTCAACCTCTGAGTTGAACTCATACACTGCACGGGCAAAGCCTCGTGGTGTTGCACTGCGTATGTCTTTGGTACGTTGTGACTTACCACCTAGCTTCTTGTGTTGCCTGCTGTGTCCCTCTTCAGGTTTAACAGGATCAGTCCAAGGCATACGGAAGCCACCGCCTGTCCACAAGCATGTCTTCTTAGTGTATGCATCCTTGGGTGCGATGTAGTCAGGCCAACGTGGATGTTCTGCCTCTGAGTCGGGGATGTATTCGCCATACTCATATGGGTGGAACGTGTAGTTAGGCTTGCGCCACAGCGTGGATAGTCGAGACACAGGATTCTCTATGAAGTATGGCACACCTAGTGCCTCGAACAGTGATGCACACCAACGTGCGTGGTTGGCTGCACGTATTTGGAAACCGGGATTCTCTCGCTCTTTACGTGCGAAGTGTGCGGCACCTGACACAGCTAGGTCTGTGCATACTGGAAATGCCATGCCGAATATAACGTTCTCTTCCTTGAACCAGTTACGCAGTGCCTCTATGTTATACGTCTGCCATAGGTCTAGCTGTATATACTCAATGTACCCGCCACCCTCGAATGTGTCACGCTTGCCGATCTCTGGATGTTGTATGTCAAAGGCATAGCAAGTGTACCCTGCCTCTGCCCAAGGACGTAGTGCCTCGCCTGTGAAGTCATATAGTGATAGTACGACACCTTTAGTCATGCCTCATACTCCTCTGGTTCTGGTTCATATTCCATGGCAACATTGTGCCAACCATCTCTAGTTAATCTTATAAGAGCTTCAACCGCTTTGTGTAAGTCACTATGGCTTTCCCATGTAGTCTCAAGCTCACCACAAATCCATCCGTCATATCGGATAACCCAATGATCTTTCATATCCGTACTAGCTCCCCATTGGTTGGGCTGTCAGGGTCAGTGTCAAACTGATACCCTAGTTCCTCAGTGATCCAGTTCATTGCTGACATGATGTCGTCGTGTTGTTCAGGTGTCACTGCCTGTGGGTGGATCAGTGTTAGTGCTTCCCATACTGTTTCAATCCATGTCAGTGTGTTGTATCTGTGTAGTTCAGTCATTGTCTTTCCTTTCTGTGTAGTTATCCCATTCGAGCAGTACCTCTTTGAGTTCAGCCACGGTCCAACCAGAGGCCCGGGATAGCCACGCCAATGTGATGTTGGGATTGGTGTCGTATATCATAGTTATCTTTGAGCGTGTCCACTTAGTCATTTTGCATACTCCTTCTCGTAATGCTTGAACCTGTCCACAATTAGGTTAAGTCTTTCATATGTTTTCACATCTTTGCGTAGCTTCTCAATGATACCCAGCGCACCATTACATGAGTCACACAGTAAAGATCGCACCACCTTGAACTTGATGTTGTGCTTGTGGTCTATGACGTATCTACGCTTGTCGTTAAACTCTCTACGGCACCCATCACAGCATCCATTCTGCCACTTTAGCTGTGCCTCTACCCAATCATCATCAACACCATAGAGTTGACGCATACGCTGTAGTCGTTTCTGTTTAGGTGTACTAGTCATTTCGCCACCTCAATAAAGCCAAAGCCACCACCGTTACCCTCTTCATCCATGCTTAGACTAAGCTCTACCTTCTGCCCACCAAGGGACAGTGTGAATACAGGCATAGGTTCGAGTATATCTTCATCCTCATACCACTTGAAGCCCACGATAGTGCCGCCGATTAGTTGCTTATAGTATTTCTCAAGTAAGTCTTGCTCTATGTTCATGATGTTGTCTCCTCACCATAGTATGCTGCACGATAGGGATCTGCACTTGGTATGTGATTACCCTCCAATGCTTCCCAAATCCAATTCCAGTCACCGTCATATGCAGTACGTTTTATCAATACTTCACGGCGTTGGTTGTTGTTACTTTTGACAGTGATTACACCATCATATAAATCTACAGTGATACTCGCACTGCCACGTTGCTTAGCGTATTCCATTAGTACTTCTTCACTTTCTCTACGATAGTCGTAGTGTTGTTGAATGTGTAGCACAAGCGACAGTCTTTGCATTTCTGTCCTGTGCAGTTCTGTTGTTCTACATACTCTGATTCGAGTACGTTGTTGAATGTCTTGTCAAAGCCCTTGGGTGGCTTGGTCATGATGTGTGACTTCTTGGGGTTGCTGTAGATTAGAATAAGATTGTCGGGCTTGTCGTTTTCACGTAGCCAACGGAACACCAAGTCAACTCGCTTAGTCCATAGGGCAAAGGTACACCACGGATTGTCACGCACTATGAGCATGAGATTGTCCAAGTGTTGCATGTTAATCAATTCACCATGAGCACTAAACCTAAACATAGCATCAGTCACACGTGGGACTTCTTGCGGTTCCAAGGGACGACTGGACAACAAGTCACTATTGCGCTGCAATGCGCCTTGCATGTTCTTGCGGTAGGTGTTGAGCATTGCGTGGCTGTAACAATCGCCACAGATATTTTGCCCGTCCTGTTTACCTTTGATGTGCTGCTTGTTGCAGTAGTCGTTGGTGATAGTGTTGGTGCTGATAGCTTTGAAGCCATCAAGCTTACCTGTCATTTTACTAATATGTACTTGTTGCATGTCAAATCTCCCGTGTCTCGAAGTCTACTGCAGCTTGTGTAAAGCTTTCATAGTAGTGACCGTGATAGTATCCATCATCCGTGTGATTGTATATCCAAGTAACCCAAGGATGTATTGGATTGTCGATCTTACATAGGACCACTGATAAGTGATCCCACATGCCTTGCTTTTCTGTGATAATTTTACGTTTCATGTCATGTCCTCCATTGATCTAAGCTAACCACGATATTGCGGTTAGTGTCAAGCATTTTCTTCTAGCTCAATCACTGCCACATTCCACCCATCAATAATGAGTATTTCTTTTTCATCATTACACCATGCCATGAAGCGATCATCAAAACAGGTGTTAGGTCTAACATTCACGTCAAGCACATATCCACCTGCGTCTAGGTGTACATTGTGCGTCCACCAATAGGGCATAACTTTCGATTTAGTTCTGTTCATGTCATATCCTTTCAGAGTATCCACAAAGTAGGGCAAGTCATATGCCCCACCAAAAGATATTCTGTTTAGTCGTGTTTTGCGCTTTCGCATAAGCTAAGCCTCATTTGCCACACGCCACCCTTTCAGCCATGGACGCGCCACGGAAAGACTGCATCTATATGATGCCACGTTTCCAAGGTTTGCCGCCTATCGGTGCAAGGTAGTCGGTAGCTAGTAACCTAGCGTAACCACCAAGGGAATGTTTTAGCGTATTGTCGATGCCACCATTCCGTAGAACCATCGAGTGCAGCAAACAGTCGTCCAGTCAAGGTACACCTTTCCCAGTCAGCCAGGGCTGCTATGTCAAATAACGTTCGGTACAATCGCACCTATAAGCTTGTCTCTGTTGTGTCGCACCTCCAATCAAA
>Ga0208917_1000875_pt1 | contig 15203 bp, 27 predicted proteins | sample DEB08_DNA_10_FD_185500 | JGI IMG/M metagenome (GOLD analysis project Ga0208917, IMG submission 185500) | Aqueous microbial communities from the Delaware River and Bay under freshwater to marine salinity gradient to study organic matter... | ecosystem: Environmental > Aquatic > Marine > Coastal ...
TAAATCCCACATTCTAACTGAAGTGAAGGTGTCTTGATAGTTTACTTTAGCATCATATGCTATAGCAAGAACTTGATCGATTAGTTTAAGTTTATCATCTAGACGAGCAACTAATTCAGTATCTCTAATATTATAATCAATAAATTTTTCCCAATCCTTCTTATATAAATCAAAGAGAGAATCATGCTCAGAATAAGAGAGCTTACGCTCACCTAACTCTACATTGGCTATATTATCAAGACTATATGACTCCTGAACTACTAGAGTAAACTTACGATACATTTGCATATAATCTAATACAGACACCCCTAAAGGATCAAACACCTGATTAGGTCTACCTGCAATAGTAACAGTTCGTTCTCTTAATGCATCAAAAGGTGAAAGCTTTTTAGCCATATCTTCACCCAACACTCTAGTTATTCTATTAATCATATAAGGCACATCAAAGAACTCTACGTTCCATCCAGATAAGACATCTGGGTCAATAGCTCTATAACAATCAATAAACTTCATAAGTAAAGTAGCTTCGTCTTTACATTCAATATACTTTACATTATCTTCTTTAGGTGTATAAGGTTGACCACCTAATACTATAATTTGATCTCTAAACTTAATAGCAATAGCAGTTACTTCTTTATCTGCTTTTTGAATATCAGGAAAGCCTTCATCAGCAGCAACCTCGATATCCATATAAAGAGTTCTTATTAAGTCTCTATCATACTCGACTTCATCTTTATAATTATCGTTAAGGTAGGTATAAGCAAACATTGGTAAGCCATAAACAGCTTTACCTGCAATATCTTTATTCTCAGCAATATACTTTTGAGCCATCATAGGATTATCAAAGTCTCTTCTGAGAACATTTTTACCATCAAGTGTAGTATAACCTGTATCGAAACCGACAGGTCCGGTAAATAGATAAGGTCTACAAGGCTCAGCATAACTAAATCGTTTACCGTCCTCGTAGCCTCGATGAAGGATCTTAGATCCTCTTATTTGAACATTAGTATAAAATTTCAAGATAAGTTTACCCACAACATAGCTATATTATATTAACTTCTATGTTGTGGATCAACTATTAATTGTGGATTACGTCGGGTCCATCACTTGCTGAAATAAGTGATACTCTACTATTAAATAAAGCTATTTGATCCCCTGACAATTCAGAATGGGCTTCTATTGCAGTGTGGAGAGCATCCCAATCACCTGCGTCAGCTGCAGCTATTTCATCTGCAGATAAATCATCAACAAAATCAATATTTACTAAAGCGTGTTGAATAAGTGAAGGTATACCATCAAAATCGCTTAACTTTGCTGAACATGCACTTACAGCTGCATTAGCTGCAGTTTCATCTATTGTGTCTTCAGACCAACATTGTAATTCACTGATAAGTATTTCTGTTTGTACAGCCATATTATGCTCCTGTTTTAGTATATTTAGCTTATACTATTTTGCTATTTACCCAAAAAATAGTAAACATCATTACGATTGTTAGTAATTGAACAATAGCAGGATATACCACAAACAATTTCATTACGTTAAATTTACCAGCTCTAAAAAAATCGTCCTGCTCCCATTGTTTAACTTCTTCAGGTGTTGCATTGCTTACTGCATTTAGTGGTAATTCTAATTGTTGCATTACAATATAGGTGCTAGTGCATACGTGCACGTAATGAATATTGCAACTAATAACATTATTTCTAATGTTTCAACAACTTCAGTTTGTGTAATTTGTTTTCTTTTTCTGTTAATTTCAGATAATTTTTCGACCAACTCAGTCATTTCTATTATAAACTCCATTAATAAACTATAATAAGTAATAATTATACACATATATAGCTCAAAAAAAGAGGAGGCCTAAGCCTCCTCAATAAAAAAGTTTAACTTTTTTATTCTGCTAAAAATGATTTGACAGAAATGTCTTTACCAATATCAATTTTGCGAGGTCTCTTCTCTTCAGGAATAAATCTCTCTAATTTAATTGATAATACACCATCTTCTATATCAGCTCTTTTTACTATAACATCTGCATTAAGAATAAACGTCTTAACAAAATCTCTAGTAGAGATTCCTTTATTAATATAAGAACGCTCGTCCTTTTCACCTTTATCAGCACAAACAATAAGCTGGTTTTCTTTCAATTCGATACTAATATCTTTTTTACTAAAACCGGCTACTGCCATTTCAATAATAAAATTTTCATCATCCACTTTTATGATGTTATATGGTGGATAAGTAGAATGGTTTAAAGATTTGGCTCTTTCAAGTTCATTGAAAACTTGATCAAAACCAACTGAGAATGTCCCGAAACGAGACAATAAGTCTATACTTGTCATTTTTAACTCCTATAATAGCAAGTTTAAATGAGACCCGAACCCTCGGCATCTCTTATTATATTTATATGTATTAAATCGGAAAAGTCAACTATTTTTTAACTTTTTTTATAAAATTTCTTTTATATCTATTATGTTAGCATCATTAGGTAATTTCATATTTAAAATTTTTTCCAACTTAGGAAAATATTTTGACCAAAATTTATCACCTTGATTATATCTTTCAAAGCAATTAAAAGATTTACATATATTAGGTCTTTTTTCGTATATAGTACACCCTATTTTATCATCTAGTTTACTACATCTTACTTCAGTAAAAACTGTAATATAATCCCTTTCTTTTTGTAAAAAAGTATTACCAAAACAAGCCTCAGCATATTCTACCGTGTTAAATACTGATGAGGGATTTTTTTTGAAATTAATCCTAGGTACAACCGTCGCAAGACCATAACAACATTGCTGACATTTTATGCAAACATCACTGGTTATTAATGAAGGGTCTAATTTATTTCTTTTTTCCAATATTATACTTAGTAATTAGTTCCCATTCATCTTTTTCTTTAAATGGTATTATTTTAATTTTTGAAACAGGTTCAAATGGATCTAATACTGCTTGGGGTTCTACTATTGATAATAATCCCCAATCTGATAATAATTTAACTATACAATTTCTTCTGCCTTGATCTTCTTCGGTAAAGTCGCTTGGTTTACCATCTAAAGCAAATAATTCTTTAAAGTGTACTATATAGTACTTTCCTTGTTTGTGTAAAATATGACAGGATTGAAATAATGTGTTTGATTTTTTAGATGCAACACCAATCCTAGTTAGTGTTTCTCTGACCTTTAAAAAGTCGTCTTCTTTAGCCAGCTTTACTTCTATCATGTTTTGAACTACGTTGTTCATTTGTTGTTCCTATAACTAGTCTTCTTCGCAGCTCGTCTATTTGGTTTTGTTTGAGTATTTGGCTATAATCGATCGCTTTGGACTCACTGCATTTATAATAATGTTTAATTGTTTCTATATCCTCATCTTTTATTTTTTTATGCCACTTGCTAAATCTTTTACGAGGTCTGACAATATTTAGGTAATACTCGTATGCGAGCTTATTGTCTATATTGGGTCTCATATTGATTTCATTACTATAAAGAACTGTATCAGCATATAACGATAGTCCTCTATTAATAATAAATGCAGGATAATCCTTTTCAGATAATTCATCTGTCATAAGATTATTCTTTTTAAATGATATAGAATTTATAAAATCAAATGGGTTCATTAAATCTCATTTTTTAATTTTTGAATGTAAATAGTTGCATCCATTAATTCTTCTTGTAGATGATTTAACCATTCTTCTAATGTTAAATCTTCTCTATCTGTATTTGTTCCATACTTAGCAAACCCTTTCTTTTCTCTTGCTTTGTATTTTTCTAGTACTTGTCTTACTTGATTATCTTCTTTATTTAAACTCACAATTCACCATTATTTCTGCTAGGCATGCTGCCATATTAACTTCTTGATCAGCTACAAAAGCTGCTTTATATTGATAGTCTGCTAATATTAAACACAACTGAGGGATGGATTGAGCTTTAAATAAGTCTGCTGATTTATCATACAGCTTTCTAAAGATAGTAGTTGAATCATTATTAATATTTTCAGCTACCCATTTGCGCACATTTGTATAATTTTTTGCTTTCATTGCATTCAGTAATTCTTTTACCGATACTTCTTGAAGATTTGCTAATATACCATTATCAATCTTTCCAGTCGCACCATATCGCTGAATCTCATTTAGTATTCTTCTCCAATCAGGAAAATGTTTTTGAATAAAAGCAGCTACTACTTTATCTTCATACTCAATACTTTCCATATTAAGTATAATTTTTAGACGTTCAAAAAATTCTGCTGCTAACTTAGGCATTTCTGCTTTCTTTATTTCAAAGTCAATAACAGAACATCTCGAATGTAAAGGGCTTATGATTCTATTTTTATAATTACAGGTAAGAATAAAACCACAATTTTTAGAATACTCTTCCATAAAGTTACGAAGAGCAGGTTGGGTAGAATTAGCATTTAGATAATCTGCTTCATCTAATATAACATATTTTCTACCACCTTGAAATGAAACAGAAGATGCGAATTGCATAATTTCATTTCTTAATGTATCTATATTACCATGCATAGAGCCATTTATAATAATATAATCAGCATTAATCTCCTCAAGCATGGCTCTGGCGACAGTAGTTTTACCGACACCAGGACCACCAGATAAAATTAAATTAGGAATATTATTATTCGCTATAAACTCTTTAAATACAGTTTTTAGCTCATAAGGTAATATCGTATCGTCAATTTTACGTGGTCGATACTTTTCCACGAATAAAAATTCTTCACGTTGTTGCATAATATAAAATTCACTTTAATAATTAACTTTGTTTTTCAAATGTAGATGTTGCTTCTGTCGCAATCCAATACTCAAGTTTAGGACCATATGTATTTACAGATGTAAATTTAGCAATACCTCGATCGGATATCTCAACAAGATAATTAAAGTTCATTAATTTAAGATTTTCAACTTTAAATATAAACTGAAATGTATCTTTAGTTTCACCCACATCAGATGAATAAACATCTGCAGTTGGATTTTTACTATCTATCGCACTTAATGATATTTCACCACCACTACCTACAATTGCAATTTCTGGTAACCCCATCACTGCAGCTGCTCTTAATACTTGTTGCATTTCAGACCAATAAATTTCAACAGACACTTCTGGATCAGGAAATGATATTTCTTTTTCAGGTGGATTTATAATCATTTGCGGATCAGCAAATGTATAATCTATTTTTTTCTTATCTTTTTGAACAACAACTTTTGTATCATGAAAGAACAATTCAGGTTCATCAAATAAAGATAACACACCTAAAAATCTATTTAAGTCATAGATTGCACCTTCAGAGGGGAATGTTTCATCAACTGTAGCTTTAGTCATCACCGTTTTTTGAGGTGATATAGTTTTTATAATATTACCAGGTTTAAATCCTACAGAAGGATTAATTTGCGAATAATTTTTTAATACATTAATAGTATTTTCACTTAGATTCATAATATAATTTCCTTAATTTATTTTTGTTTTGATGTATCAACCACTTTCTTTTTAATCTTGCTTTCATCAGCAGTTGCACTAACACCCACTGAAGCTAGATCTTTTAGCGATCCACCAAATATAAAAGTTCCTACATGCTGTAATTCCATCCATGGGCATAACCAGACTTTTAATCCAGCTTTTCTTACCCATTGACAGAACATATAGTCTTCTGACAGATATCTATTAGAGTATTCTTCTCTATCAATACCATGTCTTTTGTCAGCCAAGAAATCAATAATCTCTTGCTTTGTTGCATTAGGTTTATCTTCAAAAAATTTCTCTATTTCAGGTACTAAATTTTGAGATTTATCATCAATTAATGCATCAAAGTAAGCCATTATTTCTCTTGAACCATCAAACTCTGCTGTTCTAACATGATCAGGTTTATACATCAATTGAGGATAATTTTCATTAAATATTTCAAATGTATTTCTTCTAATCAACATAAATCCAGTTCCGCCTTCAAGCACTTCTTGAGGTTCATCTAACTTAATTGTATTCATTCCTGATACAGGATTAAATACATAATCACCAACAAACTTAGATAGCACATGAGGATCTTCATCAGCTATTCCTGTATCAACAGCTTGTTTAATTTTCTCCCAAGAAATGCATTTTTTAGGATATGGTCCACAAAGTATATCAAAAGGATCACCATTATTAATATCAGGATGACCGTCTGACATTCCTAGCATTGCTATTACATCATTAGCATTAAAACCAATATCACTATCAATAAACATCAAATGAGTACAATCTGATCTCATAAACTCATCAACACAATAGTTACGTGCTCTTGTGATAAGACTTTCATTAAATAGATAATAAAATTTTACCTCAATGTTATAGGCTCTAGCCAATGCAGCTAAATCGTTTGTAGATTTACAAAACATCCCTGCACATTGACCACCATACATAGGGGCTGCTACAAATAGTTTCTTTTTTCTTAAGTCGTCGACTTTAACTTGTAGTTCCATTATTTACCAACTTTCATTACAATTAATTCTGCAATATCTTCACCAGGTTCAAAAAAAGCTTCACCACCGTTAACCACTAACTGACCTGTTATTAGTCCTTTATATCCAGGTTTTAATATTTTTAAAACAATAGATGAACCAGAATTGAATACTCTATCATTAGCTACTAATACACCAATACTATCAGCAGGGATATTTGCATAAACATTGCTAGTAAATTCATAAGTACCAGGAAACATATGATAAATTTCTCTCTTTTTATCTGAGTCACCTGGATCAAGCATCTTTTGCATTTCGTAAGTTTCTCTTTCGAGGGTGTTTTCAGATGTAGCTACCCAAGGATTACCTTGATAACCTCTTATTGTTTCAGCATTAACTGGGACTGAATAACCATTAGACTTGACACTATCTTCAAGCCCGTTAACCATTTTAAATGGATCTACCAACATATTATACTCCTTTAGTATTTACAGCTTGCAAGATCGGCAGTATACCAATTTGCTTGTGCTTCTGGGGATTTATTTTTTTGCCACTTCTTAGTAGCTGGGTCATAAGCACCGACTCGAGAATCAATTTCTTTGATAACCTCATCCATAACTTTATCACCATCATAACCATACTTGGCTATTTCACCATATGCAAAGACAATTATATCTGCCATTGCATCAATTCGTTCTTCTTCAGTCTGTGCTGCTATAAATTCACCCAACTCTTCTGTAATCATAGCTACGAAGCCATTACGATCAGGGGTTTGTTGTGTGATTAGTCTTTCATCAGACCATGCTTTGATTCTTGTAAAATTACTCATTATTTAACATATCCAAAATAATAAGGATTCTCTTTCGTTATAAAAGTAGGACCACCAAAGAGTGCCTTATTGTCAAAATCAATACACCAAATTTGATTCTCTCGTACTTGTTCAGCACCTTCAAATTTAGTACTACTTATATTTAGCTCATCATCAATGAACAACGGAGAAATTTCATTACGAAATATGTACAATTTACCATCTTTATATCTTAGACAGGCAAAAGTACCATCCACTTCATCTAATGATTTACCATTTATTAACCAATCATGTATGAGACCAGTATCCCATTGTTCTTTTGATTGGAGACTTTCTTGCATATCCTTTACAAAATAGTCTTTTATAATACCGTTGTGCCATAGAAGATCATTTCCATCATTACGTACGCTAGGATGGATACTTTCTATGGCTGAGGCTCCGGTAGTCGGGGCTTGGATGTGTGCGACGTAATACATCCCAGCTTTTACTTCTACATTATCTAAGCTGAATGCTCCTAGACATTTTTGCCTCATTAACAACTGTTGATTCTCAGGATCATATTCTGAGAACGAATAACTTTGCTGACCTCTATAGGAATTCAATTCAACTAAATCTTTTAGTTTATCTATATCAAAACTTCCTATAATTGCACACATATCTAGCTCACTTCATAAGTTGATAATGCCTGCTCCCAACTGAACCCTTCAACATATTCAATTGGATCTTTCAGACCAGCTTTCATAAAATTCATAATTCTTTCTGCACAAGATGGGCAAACTCCACATGATTTACCATGCGTAGGATTATAACAAGTAAGAGTATGTTTTAATAAATCCTCTTTACCCATCTCCACAGCTAATTCTATTTCTTGTTTCTTGCTCAATTCACTAAAAGGAGCAACAATTTCAACTTTATGTGTTCTATTTTGTACTGCAACAGCGTTAATACTATCAACAAATTTTTGAGAAGTATCCCAATATCCATATTCATCATGAACTTGCAACCCAGTAAATACATGACTAGCGTTTCTAACTTCAGCTAATGACAAAGTTAAAGATAGCATAATTAAATTTCTAAAAGGCACATAGGTAGGTGGCTGCGGGTCGCCTAGTACGTCTCTTATGTTAGGCATAGCCACGCTTGTACCACCTATATTAGCCGATAACGGTCTAGCAATATCTCCTAGAATTTCTAAGTTAAGCAATCTATGATGTCTCACTCTTAACTTATTAGAAAGCTCAAACGCTTTCTCTAATTCAACTCTTTGCTTTTGACCATAATCATAACTAACAGTAGTAACTTTATCGGAACCATATCTCTTACATAAGAGCATCGTCATCACGGACGAATCCAATCCCCCACTTAATACAGCTAATACTTCTTTTCTAGTATCAGGTAATCTATCTAATGCTGTTTGTAAATTCATTATAATACTTTCACTCCTAATGCATAATTTTCAGCTGCATCTTCAGCCCATCTTTCACTTTTACCTTCATATATTTCTTCTGCTACTAAATTGCCATTTAAGTAAAATAAGCAACCATATTGACCTTGTTCGTTTATAAAAACTTTTGCTTTTTTAATCTCTTCAGGACTATCCATATATTCGTGTAAAAATTCCATTACTGCCTCGCTGTTTTTCTATGCGGTATATCACTATCAACTAATGCTGGTACTAATTTATTAATTAGATCACTAGAGGTAGCTCTTACCGGGTTAATATCAATACCACCACGTCTAGTATATAAGCATGCTACTAATATTTCAGTATCATCTTCAAGTATATCTTTTAAACGTTTAAATATACATTCACAAATCTCTTCATGAAAATGATTCTCTTTTCTCATACTAATAATATATCTCATAAGAGACTCTGGTGTAACACAATCTTGACCTGATATATGGATAAAAACATCACCCCAATCAGGTTGATTAGTAATTCTACAATTAGATCTTAATGCACTAGATGTAACTTGAAATGGCATAAAACCTAACATAGGAGCATGCTCTAGTATTTCTGGATCTTCTTCATAGTTATTGAATTCAATATCTTCTACATCCACTAATGATTCTAATCTAACAAAATGTCCTTTAACTGGAGCTTCTGGTAGTTCATTTTCTTCATCATAATGAAACGTAACATCAACATCTGTATCTAATAAAGCAGATAGATCTTTCTTTACTGTTCTTTCAACAGCTTTAATACCACTTGTAATAGTATCAGCAATCTTATGCATATTAAACGAATTGAGATATAATTTAATCGATTTAGATTCAACTATACTCTCACTATCAGAAGGATATACCACCTTTACAACTCCGCTTACTGGAAATCCATTATTCAATAAAAAAGATACTTCATAACAATTCCAGGCATCAAAACCTACAAAAGGTAAGTTATCTTCTTCTATATTATATTCAGTTCTATTTAACACTCTAGGTACAGCTACCAATAATGACTTATCAGCTTTATCAGGAGTTACATAAGGTTTAACAACCGTACCATCTCCAGCTTTACCTAAATGCTTACTTGCAATTTTATCTAATTCATTCATTTTACTATTTTAAATATTTGTTCTAATCTTTCTCTTACAGAGCCAGATAATATGGTTATTTCTCTAGGCATTTCACTTATATAACCTTCAAAAAGTTCTGATATTTCAGACCTAAATTCTGGGTTAATAGATCGTACCCCATCTGCTACTATAGGAAACTCTGGTCTAATATAAAAGAGATGATCATAACAAGTTATCATTTTGTCATACATCGCTTTTGCAGAATCAAGAGTTTTAGTAGTAACTTTTTTATGCATATGTAAATATGTTGTATAAACTAATCCATCTAAAGCAGTTCGATCAGTTAACATTTTATCATACATAAAAATATTTACAATATGCCTTTGCATAATAATCAGCTGAGTAAGATCTGATCCTTTCTCATTGATATCAAAACCCATTTCTTTTACTTCACGGGTTATTTCATCACATATTGTATAATCTTTGAATAATTTTTCAGAACGTAAAGCATTTAATAAAGTAGTTTTACCTACTGATTGCGCTCCTGTAATTCCTATTCTCATATTTCAGTCCAAGCTAACTGATATAATTTTTTTTCATCATCATCAGCTATAGCTATTTTTTTACAATTTCCTTTTAATTTTTTATACATTAAGTCTCTAGAACTTTTATCTTTATAAAAAGTAACAACTTCAAAGCCTTCTTCACCACCAGTGTTTGGTAATACAAATGTTGTCATATATTGATTATGTTTTGTCTGAACTTAAGCATATTATAGAATATATCTTGTAGGTTTTCCACTGGTTCTTGCATTAAAGTATACAATTTAACAGATTCTTTATCCTCAAGTCCAAAGACCCCATCTTCTAGCTCAGCGTACTTTATCCCCTTCATACCATGCACCACAGGGTTAGAAGTATCAATAGTGTCAATCCAATCATACTCTTTATATGCTACAAACTCCTGGGGTAAACCAGCACCTAATAGATGATGTGGCTTATTAGTATTGATTATTTTTTCTTCTAACATATCATGTAACAACTTACGTCTACCTTTCATCCATGATACATATTTGTTTTTTTCATCAGGAAATAATTCTTCATAATAACTATAATCAAATGATATAGCAATAATATCTGCGTTTTTATTCATATAGTTATAACATTCAACTATATCTTTCCAGGTTTTACCTTGAACAACACCTATTTTTAATCCTTTAACATCTTGATAAGTATTAAGCCAGTTATCAAAGTTATTAATAGTACCATTCATATCTTCTAACACGTCAGGTACTATATAAGCACTTGGTTTAAGAGCTCTCACCCATGCAGCAAATTCCTCACTATCAAAGGCAGTTCCTAATTCAAAAATAGAATTGTCTAATATAACGTATCTACCTTTCTTAATACAATCAACAAAATGATTATAATATTGAGGTATTTCATCAAACAAATGAACTAATGCATAATCATAATCAGTGCTTACACTAACTCTTTTAATTATATCTAACGGTGCTTCATGCGCTATTCTCATTCCAACCCTCATAAAATCCATCATCTGGATTATCCATAATATGATATCCCATTTTTTTCCAGAAACCTAATGCATCAGGTTTAGATTTAATTCTTATTTTCGTATTATTATAATAAGAATGAAAATCTTTAACCATTAATTCACCTTTTCCTTTTCCTCTTTCATTTTCTAAAATATAACATCTAGAAATTGTTCTACCTTCAAGTATAGGTCTTGATAATAACCACCCACTGTTTTCATAAATGAATGCATTACCAGTATAACCTTGAGTACCAGCATCACCAATAAAGTTTATAAAGTATGCAATGTTTTCTAATGCTTCTTCTCTATCAACACCATCTAAAGTGTCAATAAAATTTCTAAATTCTAGATAATTAACTGATTTAATCAAAGTATTTTTCTACAACCTCAAGTAAGTCTTTATAATGTGCTACTTTTTCAAATTCTTTTTCCAAAGTTTCCATAACATCAGGATGCTCTGCAACACCTACTTGTTTTTGTAGTAGCACTTCAGCATTCATTACATGTCTTGAAATCATTGCTTGAAAATGCTGTTTACTAACATTGAGAAGATCATCTCTTAGATCACCGTCTCTTAAATCTGTAACTTCTACGCTCATAGTTTGCCTCCTGCAAATTGTTGTTGTAATGTAATGTCATCAAAGAATTCTTTTTTAACATCTGCATCGTTAAATCTTCCTTTTAAAACTGTTGTTTGAGTTAATGATGAATGGGCCATAATACCTCTATTTTCACAACAGCCATGGGTTGCTTGAACATAAACTGCTACATCTGGACTACCAGTAGCTTCTGAAATCTCTTTACTGATAGCATTACATAATTCTTCTTGCAATGTACCTCTTCGAGCTACCCATTGAGCTATTCTAGTATACTTAGATAATCCAATAACTTTACCATTAGGTATAATTCCAATATAAGCTACACCATTAACAGGTTGATGATGATGAGAACATATAGATCTTATTTCAGATCTTACTACTAACATACCTGTATAAGCATCATCACCAGTATTAGGGAATGCAGTTACTGCTGGTCTATTATGATATCTACCTCTCATTATCTCATTAACATACATCTTAGCTAGACGTTTAGGTGTTTCTTGAGCGTTAGGATCAGATTTCCAGTCAATCAAAAGTCTATGAAGAACCTCTTCAAATGCTTCTGCGACTTCATCAATTAAATCTTGTCTACCTGAATCAGTAAGTATTTCAGATATATTATCATTAGACCAAGCACGTAAGTTTTTTTCTTTAATTAAGTTCCAATAAATTTCATGTACAGGTCTTGCTTTCATACTACTATTATATAATATTTTATTACCGTTTTCAACTGTCATCTGCTTCCCTCACATAAATGGCTGAATTAGCTCCATGCTCTTTTACTTCACAGGATACACACCAGCATCTTCCATTAGTTTTTTCTACAATTAATTCTTCAGCTGCTTTCCATGCATGATATGCAAACTTTTCACAGCCAACACCATCCATGATTACAAGGTCAATTAATCCTAATTCATCTAATTGTCTGAATGTTTCTAATTCAGGGTCGATTTTATCAACTGCAGTTTTATGATCAAAATTATCTTTTAACCATTGTTTAAGTTCACCTAAATCACCAAAATCAACAGCCCAATTTTTATCATCTAATTCACTAGCACCAAATTTAAACGAAAATGATAATGCATATCCATGAATTAAACTACAATGACTATGAGTAGCTTTTGGTTGTCTAAAAGCACAAGACAACCCAGTCTCATGCCCGTATGTTTTTGTACTTAAATACATTTATACTCCTATTAATACAATTAGCACGTATGTTAAAAAATGTAAGAATTGGTCTATTCCGTGCACAAACCAAAACATATAATCCCCTTTATTAAAATTATAATCTGCCCAAACATTACTTTTAACCCAATCGATATGATAATGTATTACACCATCTAATATTGATAATATTATAGCACCAAAAGGGTTAAGAAAAAAGGTTAATATTATATAAGTTCCTAATGTATGACAAAATGCATGAACTATACCACCAGCATACCCATAAAGCTTTTTTTCAGCTATCATTTCTTTTGTTTGCAGCATATAATCTGCAATTAAATGTTTAGTCATTAATAAAGTTAGTAAACAAATTTCCATTATAGAGCCTCCCACCAAAAGTTAAACCAACTCTTTTCCTTTGACCGTTCTATACAAGTGTCGAAAAAATCAACCAACACTTCTTGATCGGTATTATATATTAGTGAAGCAATAGAAACATTTTCTTTTGGAAAATCGCCCCATGACTCCAATAAGCCTGATATTGTTTTGCCTGAATCAACGATGTCATCTACTATTAACATTTTTTGACCCTGATTAAGATCATCGGTGATCCATTCAACAAATTCTTTTTCTCCGTCTTCAGAATTAGACCATTGCAATGGTGTTAGAGGTATTTCTAATTTATGAGATAATACCACTGCTGGTATTAAACCACCTCTAGTTAATCCTATTATTCTGTTGAAAGGGTTTCCAACAGCCATTATATTATTATAGATTTTATCTATACCTTTTTCGAAATCGTTATATGTGTAATCTTTATTTGCCATTATTAAACCATGTTACAAAAACTCTTCGAAAGCCTTTTTCAACTCTTGATACTCCATGAATAAAACTATGAGGGTATATTAAACTTTCTCCAACTTCTTGTCTCATTACTACTGGTATTATATCTTCACCATTATTATAGTCACCATCAGATTTACTATACCAGTTTATATCAAACTCCATATCGTTTGTTTTATAGTGTGGTTCAAACCCAATTGATTCACCACCTATTAAATCATCACTCTTATTAATTAAAGTGATAACAGTTTTACCTACATCTTGCTCATTATCAGCATGAGTTTTAGTAAAAGAGCCTTCTACATATTCTAAAAAATAATCACCGTATATTTTTAAACCAACAGCATCTTCTAATTTATTAATTAAAGCTTTATACTGTTCATCTCTATTATCATCTATGCATGATGCTTTTATTAAGTAGAATAGATTGTAGAACCTTTTTACTTTTTCTTTTTTACATTTGTCGTATACAGTATTAAGGTAATCAATTTCATCGCTAGTAAGCAATGTTTGTAAGTTATACTCCAATTACATTCCCCCAAAGATAGGTATGAACTCTAGCACTAACATTGAAGCCTCTTTTAAATGCTTCTGTTGCTACATCTGCATCAACCAGTTTTTGACCTTCAACTGTTGCACCTACTGGCATTATCCATACAGGCCAATTAACACCATGGAATCTAAATTGCTCAATAACCTCTTCTAGTTCGTCCCAACATTCTTTCGTTCCATTTACGACAAATTTAAGCTGACCTTTATTTGAACATTGCTGATAGGTTGCAACAATTTCAGGTTTTATAGCCCTTTTTGCTTTCTCTCCAGCTACTGACCATAATTTAGGACTTACGGAATAAAATAATTCACTACCCCATACGTCTCTATATTCTTGCCAGAATCGTATAAAGTCCTCAGTTAGCTCTTGAGTACCATTTGTTTCATAAGTAACACTTCTAGGATAGTTTCTTTCATCTATCCATCTTTGCATCATAGCAACTGAACATTCTTGACCATGTTTCATAAGAGGTTCACCACCAGTAAAGCACATATGACGATTAAACCATTGACCAAGATTCCATTCATTAGTAAATGCATCTTTTACTTTATCAGCAATTTCTTCTGGTGTGCCAATGTGTTGCAATTTTTTAAATTTCTTAGACCATGAATATGAACTATCACATCCTTTTTCCCATACAGGTAGTTCTTCCATAGTAGATATATTTGTTATATCTATTTTTTCATATGGTAAATCATATGTATCAGGGTTAGTTGGATCGTCTTGACC
>Ga0208917_1000877_pt1 | contig 15198 bp, 10 predicted proteins | sample DEB08_DNA_10_FD_185500 | JGI IMG/M metagenome (GOLD analysis project Ga0208917, IMG submission 185500) | Aqueous microbial communities from the Delaware River and Bay under freshwater to marine salinity gradient to study organic matter... | ecosystem: Environmental > Aquatic > Marine > Coastal ...
TTGGGCGCAAAATATAAAGTTGAACTTGGAATTGTCCTTCTCTATGAAGAGTGTATGCATGAGTTCCATCAATAAAACTCACACTGTCTTCTGGAGATAACCATGGAGAAATCTTTAATTCATTAGTTACAAACTTAAGATATTTCTCAAGACCAGTCTTTGGTTCAAAATTCCATGTGTCTATAATGTACATTTTTTTATTCTATGTATATAGAAAATCAGAGAGATATTGGCACATAAATAGTCCAAATTAATAAATTGACTTTGTGTATGGATAACTTTGCAAAAATTGCATTAGATAATGGTGGAATCATAAAGCCATTAATAATTCCATCAAACCTTACAAATGGATTGGGTTTGATGAATCCTTCAATTTTAGTCGAAAATGATAAAGTTCGTGTAATTTTAAGAGCAGTAAATTATACTTTTTATCATTCAGAAAAAAAATTATTTCAGCACCCATGGGGTCCATTAACATACCTTCACCCGGAGGATGATCAACATTTAAGAACTACAAATTATTATTTGGAACTTAATAAAGAAACTCTTGATATTGAAAGATATGATAAAATAGATACTTCAAAATTCGACAACTATGAACCTTTATGGGATTTTGTTGGATTAGAAGATGCTAGAATTTTTAGATGGGGTGAAAAACTTTACACATCTGGTGTTAGGAGAGATCTTGACACTAAAGGAACTGGTAGAATGGAGTTATGTGAAATAGTTGTTGATGATAATAAGGTCACAGAAGTTTCTAGAGTTAGAATAGAACCCCCAAATGATCCAAATTCTTATTGTGAAAAGAATTGGATGCCTATAGCAAATAAACCATATCACTATGTTAAGTGGACAAATCCAACAGAAGTCGTAAAAGTAAATCCAGAAAACAAAACTTCAGAAACTGTATATCTGGGAAATGTTATCAACTTACCTAGAGATATAAGAGGAGGAAGTCAAGTTATTCCTTGGAATGGATATTATATTGCTATGACTCATGAAGTTGATCTATTTAATAGCGAAGCTGGGAGAAAAGATGCTGTATACTATCATAGATTATTTGTATGGGATAAAGAGGGAAAAATTGTCAGACATTCGAAAGAATTTTTTATTCTTGGAGGTCATGTTGAATTTTGCATAGGTCTTTCTTATGATAAAGGAAATTTTTATCTAACTTTTGGGTTCCAAGACAATGCTGCATATGTATTAAAATTCCCAGAAAATGTAATTATGGAGGTACTTAACAATGATTAATATGGTTTACGGTTCAAAAGAAACTAAATTGGAAAATCTTTTGCAAGTTTATATAAATGATCCAGAAAATGTAGAAATAAATTTTACTATTGCAAATTACTATTTTGGCATTAGACAAACTGCTTCTGCAGTTTCATTTTTTTTAAGAACTGCCGAAAGAACAGAAGATAAAACTTTACAATATACATGTCTTTTAGCGGCAGCAAAATGTTTTGAAATTCAAGGCACTAGAAATTTTACGGTCATTAGTTTAATTAAAAATGCAATTTCAGTTTATCCAAAAAGACCTGAGGGATACTATTTACTTGCAGATTATTATCTAATGAACGGAGATTTTTATGATGCATATTTGATATCTTCAATTGCAGAAGATGTTGTGGAAAATGACTTATCTCCATTAGATTTCGATTTAAAATATCCTGGTCATTATGGAATTATTTTTAAAAAAGCAGAATCTGCATTTAATTGCGGTTTGAGAGATGAATCTAGAAAATTATTTTTCAAACTAAAGAATGAGTACTCCAAGTATATGGACAATAAGCATAAAGATTATTTGCAAAGCACTCTAAGTAGTTTAGGTGCCCATGGTCCAAATTACCAATTTAGAACTTATAGTAAGGAAGATTTTTCAAAATTAAGATATAAGTTTAAAGGGTGTGAAAAAATTAATAATAATCATTCGCAAGTTTTTCAAGATATTTTTATTCTTTCTATATTGGATGGGAAGAAAAATGGAAGTTTTCTTGAAGTTGGTGGAGGATACTCTTACCATAAAAACAATACAGCACTTTTGGAAAGTGATTTTGGGTGGAAAGGAGTTTCTATTGAGTTTAATGAGCATTGTGTAAATGATTACAGAACTCATAGACCAAACACTACAGTTTTGCATTCGAATGCATTATTGTTAGATTATTCAAAACTAATAAAAGAATATTTTGAAGGTGAATCTATAATCGATTATTTGCAATTGGACATTGAACCTTCAGAAAACACTTATAAAGCATTACTTTCAATTCCATTTAATGAATTTAAGTTTAGAGTAATTACTTATGAACACGATCATTATGTAGATGTTTCTGAAACATATAGAGAAAAGTCAAGAGAATATCTCACTAAGATGGGTTATGAATTAGTCGTTACTAACGTTGCTGAGGATGATGTGTCCGCATTTGAAGATTGGTGGGTTCATCCAGATTTAGTCGATAGTTCTATTCTTAATATTATGAAAGCAACTGATAATTCAGTTAAGAATGCTGAAAAATATATTCTTTCTGGAGAAATTAAACCGGAAAAAATGGAATGGGAATGGGAATGGGGAGAAATTGGTCAATTGGATTGGTTTAAAAATAGTATTATTGAAGAAGTATTTAATAATGACATTTATCAAAAGCATTTTGAAGTTAATGAGGGAGACATAGTCCTTGATATTGGTGCAAGTTGTGGACCATTTACCTATAAAATTTTAGATCAAAAACCATCAAAGGTCTATTGTTTTGAACCCCATAAGGGTTTATTTAAAACAATGCAACACAATCTTGATGGAAGAGATAATGTTGTTTTAATTAATAAAGCTCTTGCCAATGTCGATTCCGAATTTATAACTTCTGGCCTGTTTGATATTACATGCACAGAAACTTGGGAAAAGGAAAATGTTGCGGATGGAATTAGATTTGATACTTTTATCAAAGAAAATAATATTCAAAAAATTGATTTTATTAAAATTGATGCTGAGGGAGGTGAATATGATCTTTTCTCTGAGGAAAATTTGCCTTGGGTAATTAAAAATGTTAAAAAGGTTGTTGGTGAATGGCATTTATCAAATGAGTATCTGAAAAACAAGTTCAGAGAATTTAGAGATAAAGTTTTAGTGCACTTTGATAAAAATAAAATTCATGCGTATGAATGCGTCAGTGAAAAAGAAATTTCCGATTTGATTTGGCAAGAAAACATTTTTTATTATAAAGAAATTATTTTATACATCGATAATACCGAAGAACCAGAAAAGTTTTGGGATATGACTCCATGGCCAACAATGGAGTTTACAACATCAATTCCAAAGAAAGGGTGCGTAGTTGATTGCGTTTACTGCCCACAGAGAATTCTTGAGCGTTCATATGTTGACGAAGAAAGGTATCTAACCTTAGATAATTTTAAGAGAGCAGTTGATAAATTACCACAAAATGTAAGAGTTACTTTTGCAGGATTTACCGAACCTTGGTTGAATAAAGACTGTACGGATATGCTTTTATATGCTCATGAAAAGGGACATCCAATCGCAGTGTTTACGACTGGAATTGGGATGAAAGTTGAAGATGTTTACAGAATCAAAAATGTTCCCTATGACCTAGGTCCTAATGGAAGATTTGTTCTTCACCTTCCTGACAATGAAAGAAAAGCAAAGCATCCTATTACTAAAAACTATATTGAAGTTATTGAAGCATTTAAAAATGTTCATCATGAAATTCAAGGTTTCTATACTATGGCAATGGGAACAGTCCATAATGATGTAAAGCATCTTTTCCCAGAAGCAGTTGTTCCTGCATTTTGGTCAAGGGCAGGTAATTTGATTGGAGAAGCTATGTTGAAACCAGAACTTCTCAATATTAAAGATGAGTTTAAGTCAATATATCATGGAGAAGAACCAAGAACCTGCGGATGCGATGAACATCTTTATCACAACATTATGCTTCCCAATGGAGATGTTTCTCTTTGTTGTATGGATTATAACCTCAAATTTATTATTGGAAATCTTTTTGAGCAATCATATGATGAAATAGCACCAAAACCTCAAGCATGTTTTGATATGTGCCGTTTTTGTGAAAATGGAGTAATACCCCAATGAAATTAAGTTCCCAAGAAAAAATTAAAAACGTAAAAGTTTTATTTTTCGGAAGATCTAAAAAAGAAGATTTGTGGGAGCATGACTATATCTTAAATGACATTTTGGACGGAAGAGAGGTCTCTACTAGTTTCTTATATCTTGATGATATTAGAAATAGCAATGAAAAATTTGATGTATTTGTTTATAGCGCAAGAGACCCAAATAATTATCCTTGGGGATATATGCCAACCTTTGATGATGTTTTAGAGTGTGTTAAAAAAACTAACCCCAGAATAGTCATTCAACTCTCTGATGAGTTTTGGTATGAAGACCTTCAGATTCATAATACTATTGCGGATCATTGTGAGTTATTTTTAAGAAAACAACATCACAAAAACTATCAGTATAGAATTAATACTGTAAATATACCTCTTGGGTATAGTAGTGGATATTATGTCCCCAAAGTAGTTCCAAAAATTTCTGAAAGGAAATTAAATTGGTCTTATGTTGGTGATATGAATAAGTCTGACAGGAAAGAACTCTATAACAATTTTACAAGAATGCCAGAATATAAATGTGAGAATGGTATTTCAGCAGAGAGGATGTCTAAAATATATTCGGACACAATTTTTGCTCCTTGTGGTAGAGGGAATGCTTCTTTAAATTGTATGAGACTATATGAGTCTTCTATGGTTGGTGCTATTCCTATTGTAGTTGGTAGTAAAGAAGAAATAAAAGACACCTTTGTTTTTGAAGAAAACCCACCTTGGTTGTTTTTTAATTCTTGGCAAGAAGCAGAAAATAAATGCCAAGAACTTTTGAATGATAAGATTGAACTTCAGAAAATACAAGACAATATTTTGTATTGGTGGAACAACAGAATTCAAAAAGTCAAAAATAGTGTTAATAATATTTTAAATGCTAAAGATAAATTAGACTTTATACCAAGTATCAATTGTATTAGTTTGTTAGAATCGCATGATAGAAGAGATAAATTTGTTAGTCAATTTGAAAAATATAATGTTGAAGACAAAATAAACTTTTATATTTCAGAAAGATTTGGCGAAGTAAATGAAATTTTATTATTTGAAGATGGATTTGAAGATAAATGTTGCGATGGAAATAAATCTATTTTTGTATCTCATTTAAAAAATATTAAGAGATGGTATGAAAATAGTGATGAAGAATATGCTCTATTTTGTGAGGATGATTTATCAATAGATACTGTTGAAAATTGGAATTTTTCTTGGTCAGAATTAGTCAATAATTTACCGAATGATTGGGAGTGTGTCCAATTAACTTGCACAGGAGAACTTTTCAATTCTAATTTCATTAAATTGCATTTAAGAAAATGGTATTTGTGGGGTCTTCAATCAATTTTAATTAAAAGATCTTACGCAAAAAAATTACTAGATGCTTATTATTTCGAAGATAAAATCTCAATGATTAACAAAAAAAATGATAGATTTTATTATAATTTTGGATATGGAGTTGTCTGGCCAGACTTTCATAAATATCCATACGCAGAAAATTTAATTTTAAATGGACATGGGAAAGTGTATTCCTTTCCAGTTTTTAGTGAAAATACAGATTTTGATGCAACATTCTTTATAAATGGGGGTAAAAATTTATACGATTCAAAACAAAAACCTGGACATGATATATCAAGAAATATTTCGATTGAATGGTGGGAAAAAAATGGACTTACAAAAAATATAAAGGATTTGACAAAGATGATTAAAATTATTGATTATTTCTCATATTTTGACGAAACTGGAAGAGAACTTTTAGACTTGCGAATTAATTTACTAAAAGATTATGTGGATCAATTTGTTATAGTAGAATCCAATAGAACTCATAGTGGCGCTTTAACAAAACCCGGATTGAGAGATGCAATAGAAAAATATAATCTACCAAAAGAAAAAATAAGAATAATTGATCTAATAATCCCCAATGAAGATGATTTAATTGTAGAAGAAATTGATTACAAAAATTGTTATGAGGATAATGCTTCTGATAGAGAATGTCTTTTAGCTAGAGTTAGAGAAAGACTTCAAAAAGATGCATTTATGTCAATATTAAACGATTATGATGATGATTGTATGATCATTCATAGTGATAGTGATGAAATAATAAATCCATACTATATTAATAGTATTAAAAATGTTTTGAATAATAACCCAAATGGGTATGTAAAAATTGACCTTGCATATTTACAAGCAAGAGCCGATTTAAGGACTTATGATAATAATAATAATCCAGTTCCGTGGGGTTGCTTTGCATCAAATGCATCTCTGTTTAAGAGAACAACTCCATTGAGAATTAGATCTGATAAAGAAGTTCCAGAAGATTTCTATCTTCTTTATATGGTAGATGATAACGGACAGCAAATTGAACATTTGGGGTGGCATTTTTCATGGATGGGTAATATTCAAACCAAAAAAATAAAAGCAAAATCATTTGCCCATTATAACGATAGTCTTTCATTCTTAAAAAATGCAAAATATGAAAATGAAATTATAAAAGATGATTATTTTGAAGGTTCTATTCCCCCATCAGGAAATGTAAATCATATTTTGAAAAAATATCCTCTCGACAAGTTGCCGAAAATAATTTTCGAAAACAAAAGAATGGAAGAATTTTTATTACCCAAACAGATTCAAAAAGAAAATGATATTAATTTTTCGGTAAACAAAGAACCAAAAACATCTATTATTGTGTGCGAAAATTTTTATGAAGACCCAGATGCCATAAGAAACTATGCGCTATCTTTAGATTTTGAAGAAAGTGATTATCATAGAGGAAGAAGAACACCACAGCAACATGTATTTCCAGGAATTAAAGAAAAATTTGAAGAATTGTTGGGGAAAAAAATAATTAGATGGACAGAAACTTATGGAATGTGCGGAAGATTTCAATATTGCACTGCAGAAGATGCTATAGTTTACCATGGAGATTCGCAACAATGGGCTGCAGTAGTCTATCTAACTCCAGATGCACCTTATGAAACAGGAACTTCTTTACTAGTACATAAAAAAACTGGAACTAGGCATTGTAGCGATGAAAGGATATGGGATGCATGGAAAGATACTGCACCGACTGGATTGTATTTAGATGGAACTCCATGGGACGATATTGATAAAATTGGAAATGTTTATAACAGATTAATAATTTGGGATGGTCATTGCCCACATGCAGCATCAAAATATTTTGGATTTACAAAAGAAACTTCTAGACTTTTTCATATTTTCTTTTTTGATACTGATGACACTCCCTCTTGGGTAAACTAATTATAAATATAAGTAAATGCCAAATTTCTTTGTGTAAAATGAAAGAAGAAAGATTCTGTCCACTCTGCAACAAAAAAGAAAAAAGATCTGAATGTTCTTATGGTGGGAAAGTTTGGGACATCGTAACTAGCGATGAAAAGACTCCAGCAGAAGTTGATGGTGTGGCAGAATCCTATGTTTCTCTCAGTGATAAATTTATTATGGAAAACAAAGATCTTAGATCTTTGAATTGGAAAGATTCGTTTAAACCAACAGAATATGAGTTTATCGATCTGATTAAACCTGAACCAATTATTTCTGAGGAGTGCTGTTCAAAATGCGGCAAAAATCCTTGCGAGTGTGAATTGAAGAAACCTCGTGGCGGAAGTGCTGCAAAACCAGGACCAGACAAAAATTATGTAAAGCCAATGGGCGAAAGTATTGAGGAGGCAACTAGACTTCCAGCAAAAACTGGAAACATTATCTTTGCAATGGTTTCTTGGAGAGGGAGGGTTTATTCCCTTCAAATGTTCTTCCCATCAGGAAAGCGCCCATCTAGACAAGAAGTTCAAGATCAGGTAAGAAAGGTATATCCAGATTCTAGACTTACTTATTTTAATGTAAGAGATTATGAGCCTGGTCAACCACTTCTTCAAGTAGAAGAGGCAAAGGTTGATAAAGATAAAATGAAGTGCAACAAACCAAAAGCACAAGCAGTTGGAGATTCTCTCACGGGAAAGTCACACGTAGTAAAGGCGTGTAGTGGAGGAGAGGAAAAGATCATTCGTTTTGGGCAAAGAGGTGTAAAAGGTTCACCTAAAAAAGAAGGTGAATCTGAAGGATATGCAGCTCGTAGAAAGGCATTCAAAGATCGTCACGCAAAGAATATTTCTAAAGGCAAAATGTCTGCAGCATATTGGGCAAACAAAGTTAAGTGGTAAAGATGAAAAGTTTTAAGCAGTTCTTATCGGAATCAGTAACTATTTCTGGAGACTTTAACGGAAATCTTTACATCAACTCTCAACCAGAACAACAACAGGTTGGGGAAAGTTATGTTGCAGATGTAATGTGGCAAGGAAGTTTATATCGACTTGAGATGGTAACCAAATCTGGTTTGCCATCAAAGCAAGAGCTTGGAGAACAACTCCAAGGTGAATATCCTGGAGTTGTTGTGCATCAAATTTATCCGGCACAGGAAAAGAATTTTAATATCAAAAATGCAAAAAGGTATCACCCATCAAAATTAGAGTGGATTGATTGATTATGGCACAATGGAATAAAAATATACAAGATTATTTAAATGATGGAAGAACTTTATTTGAAGTTCATATGAGAGCGGATAGATTTGGAAATATCTGCGATTGTGATTCTTCTTCGTCTTCTTCTAGTAGTTCTACTTCATTTGCAACAGATTTATTTGGAAGATTAAAGATATCTAACCCAGTTACTTTATTTGATTCTTCCCACATTTATAATCAAAATGGAGATTTTGATGATGTCCTTATTGGTACTGGGTCTACTGTTGGGATTATAACTGACCAGAGTTCTGCAACATTAGGAATAGGAACTGATTCAAATTGCAGCATAGTTCGTCAAAGTAAAAGAGCGTTTTCATATCAACCAGGAAAATCTCTACAAGTTCTTCAAACATTTGTATTAAGTGAACCGAAAGAAAACCTCACACAAGTTGTTGGATACGGTTCATCCGAAAATGGAATATTTTTAGAACAAGTTGGTTCTCAGATTAATATTATAAAAAGAACATCAATATCTGGAATATCAACAACAATCAGAATTCCACAATCACAATGGAATGCTGATAGATTAGACGGAACTGGGATTAGTACTGACAACCCAAGTGGCGTTAGTTTAGATCTAACAAAGGCTCAGATTCTTTTTACTGAATATGAATGGTTGGGTGTTGGTTCAGTAAAAGTTGGATTTGCTATTGATGGCAATTTTATTACGGCACATCAGTTTAATCATGCAAATAAAATTGATAGTGTGTATATGAGAACTGCGACTCTTCCAATAAGGTATGAAATTTTTAATACTGGCATCACAACTTCACCTTCAACAATGAAGCAGATTTGTGCAACGGTAATGTCTAATGGCGGATATGAAAAGAAAAAAGCAGAAACTATTGCCAGAAGGTCTGCGGGAACTGAAGTTGGGACATCATTTGAACCTTTAGTCTCTATTAGACTTAAGCAAGGAAGAGAGTTTTCTGTTGTGATACCTCAACAGTTTTTAGCATTTCCATTAAACAATAATGCTGCTTATGAAGTTGCATTGATTAAAAATCCAACACTAACTGGAGCAGCATTCACAAATATTCCAAATAGCACTTCGGAAAATGTTGAATATGATCAAACTGCATCTACACTTTCTGGAGGAGAAATTGTAAACTTGAGATATGTTTATGGTTCAAATCAAGCAGGTGGAATTGTTACTGTTGAACAAGATTACAACTGGGATTTGCAATTAGGTTCTACACAATCCGGTGTTAGTGACATATATACTGTGGCAGCAAGAACAATAACTGGAGCAGCAGATATTATTGGTGCACTAGGTTTTTACGATTTAACATAATAGAAATATGAGTGATGTATATCTTGGTAATCCACTATTAAAAAAAGCAAATACTCCTATTGAGTTTTCTCAGGAGCAGGTTTTAGAATTCATTAAATGTAAAGAAGATCCCGTATATTTTGCAAATAGTTATATTAAAATTGTTTCTCTTGATGAAGGTTTGACGCAGTTTAAACCTTACGATTTTCAAGAGAAGTTAATTAATAGATTTCATGAAAATAGATTTAATATTTGTAAGATGCCTAGACAGACTGGAAAGTCTACAACTGTGGTATCTTATCTTCTTCATTATCTCATTTTCAATGATAGCGTCAACATTGGCATTCTGGCAAACAAAGCAGCAACCGCAAGAGAATTATTACAGAGACTTGCAACTGCTTATGAAAACTTACCTAAATGGATGCAGCAGGGTATAATATCCTGGAATAAAGGTTCTATCGAGTTGGAAAATGGCAGTAAGATATTGGCAGCTTCTACATCTGCGAGTGCTGTCCGAGGCATGTCGTTCAATATCCTCTTTCTCGACGAGTTCGCGTTCGTCCCTAATCACATCGCTGACTCCTTCTTTGCATCTGTTTATCCTACTATTACTTCTGGCAAAAGCACAAAAGTCATAATGGTTTCTACCCCTCACGGGATGAATCATTTTTATAGGTATTGGAATGATGCCGAGAAAGGAAAAAATGAATATATTCCTACAGATGTTCATTGGTCCGAAGTTCCTGGTAGAGATGCTGCTTGGAAAGCACAAACTATTGCCAATACTTCAGAGGCACAATTTAAAGTTGAGTTTGAGTGTGAGTTCTTAGGATCTGTAGATACTTTGATTGCACCATCAAAGTTGAAATCTTTTATCTATGAAAATCCTATAGTTAGGAATGCGGGATTGGATATTTATGAGAACTCAAAAGAAAAGCACGATTATCTAATTACTGTTGACGTTGCAAGAGGAGTGAGTGAAGATTACTCTGCTTTTGTTGTGTTTGATATTACAGAGTTTCCTCATAGGGTCGTTGCCAAATATAGGAACAACGAAATAAAACCTATGATGTATCCTAACATTATATACGAAGTTGCCAAAAATTACAATAGCGCATATATTCTTTGCGAAGTAAATGATATTGGAGATCAAGTAGCATCTTTACTTCACTACGATCTTGAGTACCAAAACATTTTAATGTGCTCAATGCGAGGTAGAGCAGGACAAGTTGTTGGGCAAGGATTTTCCGGAAAGAAAACTCAAATGGGAGTTAAGATGTCCAAAACTGTTAAAAAGATTGGAGCACTTAATCTCAAAACAATTATAGAAGAAGATAAACTCATTTTCAATGATTATGAGATTATATCCGAATTGACAACTTTCGTCTCAAAGCATAATTCATTTGAAGCAGAAGATGGATGCAATGATGACCTTGCAATGTGTCTAGTAATCTATGCTTGGTTAGTTGCACAAGATTATTTCAAAGAACTGACAGATCAAGATATTAGAAAAAGATTATATGAAGAACAAAAAAATCAAATAGAACAGGATATGGCACCATTTGGGTTTGTAAGTGACGGAATAAATGACGAAGGTTCATTTGTTGATAATAATGGTGATAGATGGTTTACTGACGAATATGGAGATATGTCTTATATGTGGGATTATCAGTAATGGAAATAGATGACGATTTTGATGGTCAAATAAAATTAGGACATCTATTATTGAATGATAGAAAGTGTAGATCTTGTGGCAAAATTAAAAACTTACTTGCAAATTTTTATAGAACTAGAAAAAATAGAGGATTAATTCCTTCTTCATATTCTTATGAATGTAAAGAGTGCACTATAAAAAGAATTTTAACGAATAGAAAAAAATTAAATAATAGTTGGGAATATCCAGACTGGTAATATTTTGTTCATTGACTGTTTCCCCACTGAAAATCTTATTTTTCCTAAATATTTTTTAGATAAACTGAGATTCAGGAGAAATTTAAATGGCGACTCCTCAATTATCTCCCGGTGTACTGATCAGGGAGGTTGACCTAACTGTAGGAAGAGCTGATAATGTTTTAGATAACATTGGTGCTATTGCGGGACCTTTCCCACTTGGCCCAGTTGAGGAACCAATTGATATTACCACAGAACAAGATTTAATCAACGTTTTTGGTAAGCCTCTTTCAACGGATTCCCAATACGAGTATTGGATGAGTGCATCATCATACCTCACATATGGAGGTATTCTCAAAGTTGTAAGAGCAGACGGAAGCAACTTAGCAAATGCTAATGTTCTAACAGTAGGAACAGGAAGCACTGCTGGTCTAAAAATCAAAAACTTTGATAGCTACGAATTAAACCTATCAGATAAAGATACTGTAAATTGGTTATTTGCATCAAAGAATCCAGGTTCTTGGGCAAATGGTGTTAAAGTTGCTATTATTGACGATAAGGCAGACCAAACAATCTCAGGAATTAGTACTGGAACATTTACATTTACTGTAGGTGTAACAACAACTGGAACATATACTGCTAATCCATTAGAAGTTGGAGTTAGCACCACCGCAGGTATTCAACTTGGTGATGAAGTAAGAGGTAATGAAGTTTCAGTAGGAACAACTGTTGTTGGCATTTCTACAGGTCTTATCACCTTATCACAAGCATCAACTGGAACAAATGGTTTCGTTGAATCACTTGAATTTGGAGATACTGTAGCATCTGGAAATGTTCAAGTAGGATTTGCAGTAACTGCACCATTATCCAATATCACAACTGTTGGTGCTGGTTCGACTTCATCTTTCAGTGGATACCTGAAAGCAATTGTTACTGGAGTCGGAGAAGATTCTGTTGATGTTAAGATTATTTCTCGCGTAAGTTCTACAGGAACAGAAACAACAGTTGATTATGCAGAGGGAGTTCCTGGAAATTCATTCCAAGCAGGAAATTCAATTTCCTATGTAAATAACTCAGGAGCTTCTGTTGCAACAACATCAATCCCAGCAAGTGGTGTTGTTGATTGGTATGAACAGCAAAAGATTTCTCTAACAAATGGCGGAGATATCTTCTGGAAGTCACTGGCACCAAAGCCAGGAACAACACAGTATGCTGCAGATAGAAATGGTAAGAGTGATGAAATTCACATTGTAGCTTTCGATGATCTAGGAACAATCACCGGAATCAAAGGAAATCTTCTTGAAAAGCATATTGGTCTTTCTAAGGCAACTGATGCAGTAAGTGCATCCAATTCACCAACAAAGATTTTCTGGAAGAATTATGTTGGTCAACTATCACCAAACCTTTATGTTGGCGACAATCCTTCCGATGCAGGTAATAGTGCTGTAGTTTATCAAACTGGTTTCTCCAGTGGATTTACCTTAAATACAAATGCTCAAGGTCTCTGGAACCTTGAAGCACAGGATAGAGTATTTAGTGCAATTGGTAATCAACTTTATACATTGGGTGGTGGTGTTGATTATAGCACTTCAGGTGGAATGAAGGCAGACTTAAGCAAGATTATTTCGGCATACGATTTATTCTCAAATAAAGATGAAGTTGCAGTTGACTTTATTCTTCAAGGACCTAGCGGTGGTGATGACATCTATGAATCACAAGCAAAGGCAGCTAAACTGATTTCTATTGCAAATCAGAGAAGAGATTGTATTGCTGTTATTTCACCACATAGACAAGGTGTTGTAGATCAAACAAACACTGAAGCACAAACTAATAATATTATTGAGTTCTTCAGTGGTGTTAATAGTTCACTGCCTTCCTCTTCATATGCAGTATTTGATAGTGGATATAAGTATACTTACGATAGATTCAATAACAAATTCCGTTATCTTCCATGCAACCCAGATATTGCTGGATTAATGGTTAGAACTTCTATCAATGCATATCCTTGGTTCTCACCTGCTGGTCAGCAAAGAGGAATTCTTAATAATGCAGTTAAACTTGCATACAATCCAAGCAGAGCACAAAGAGATCGCCTGTATCCACAAAGAGTTAATGCAATCATTAACCAACCTGGTGTAGGAATTCTACTCTTTGGCGATAAGACTGCATTAGGTTATGCATCAGCGTTTGATAGAATCAACGTTCGTCGCTTGTTCCTTACCGTTGAGCAAGCACTTGAGAGAAGTGCAAATGCACAACTGTTCGAACTCAACGATGAATTAACGAGAGCAAACTTCGTTAACATTGTTGAACCATATCTACGTGATGTCCAAGCTAAGAGAGGTGTTTATGACTTCCTCGTAGTTTGCGATGCTACAAACAATACTCCTGACGTTATTGATAATAGCGAGTTTAGAGCAGACATTTATCTGAAGCCAACCAAATCCATTAACTATGTAACTCTTACCTTTGTTGCAACCCGCACAGGTGTAAGTTTTGAAGAAGTTGCTGGCAGAGTTTGATTAGATAAATTAATTACAGAAGGAGGACTCAAAAATGGCTACGTACAGAACTATTACAGGATTTAAAGCCGCCCTTTCCGGGGGCGGTGCAAGACCTAACCTATTTGAAGTAAGCATCCCCAACTTCCCTGTTGGTGGTTGGGATGATATTGAATTCAACTTTATGTGTAAGGCAGCAGCACTGCCTGCTTCAAATATGGCTCCAATCGAAGTTCCTTTTAGAGGAAGAATCTTTAAGGTTGCTGGAGACAGAACATTTGATACTTGGACCGTTACTGTTATCAATGACGAAGATTTCATCTTAAGAAGTGCATTTGAAAGATGGATGAACCTGATGAGCAAACTTGATAACAACACTGGTGCAACCAATCCAGCGGCTTACATGGTAAATGCCAATGTAAGTCAACTTGGAAGAGGTGCTTCTCGTGGAAGATTCTCAAATGACAATGATCCATCGGTAGATGTAGTTGCTGGTGGTGGCACTGTTCCATTGAGAACATATCAATTTATTGATATTTTCCCAACTAACGTATCTGCTATTGACCTTTCATATGAAAGTTCAGATACTATTGAGGAGTATACAGTTGAATTCCAAGTTCAATACTGGACTGCTGGAGCTGTTACTGATCAAACTGGCGATCTTATTGAGTGATAAATAATAAAGATAAGATCTTTAATTTTTAATTATGGCAAAACTTTTTGGTTTTTCTATCGATGATAGTAAGCCAGAATCAAAAACAACACTATCCCCCGTTCCCACTAATAGTGAGGACGGGGTTGACCATTATTTGAGTTCTGGTTTTTTTGGTACGACTATAGATATTGAAGGTGTCTATAGGACTGAATCAGAACTAATTAGAAAATATAGAGA
>Ga0208917_1000884_pt1 | contig 15099 bp, 39 predicted proteins | sample DEB08_DNA_10_FD_185500 | JGI IMG/M metagenome (GOLD analysis project Ga0208917, IMG submission 185500) | Aqueous microbial communities from the Delaware River and Bay under freshwater to marine salinity gradient to study organic matter... | ecosystem: Environmental > Aquatic > Marine > Coastal ...
GGCGTATTTAATGAAACTACGCAGCGACGATTGTGCTTGCATTTTGTTAACGTACTTGCCGAACTTTAGGCGGTAGACTGCACTTACTGTTTTGAGCAGTTGGCGTTGCTCAATCGTTGCACATTTCTTGTAGATTCCGATGATATTGCGGAAGTCGGGGAAATACCTCCGAGCACACTTTTCAAAAGTTTCCACAATCTCCTGCGAGAGTTGTTCACCAAAATGTGGTGTCAATTCTTTCACAGTGAACGTATTGAAAGGAAGAAGTTCCTCTTCAATAGTTTCAGTAACTGTTTCGGTCATGGTGTTAGAAACCATGCCCAAGATCTTGGCGATCTCATCAATTTGACCCTGAACTTGGTTGCCGTTGATGAGAACTTGGATGGTGCTGTTCATGTCGATGGGTGAGAGTTATCAACACGGCAATAATGACCCCCAAGAACCAGGCAACACAACCACCCTTGTGCCACTCCTAGAACTGTCCACAAGACCCTCAGAAGCGCCTAGGACCGTCTAGAATATGGGAAATCAGATGAGAGGAGAGGTATCCTTGTAGACGACAATCCATCGCCACCGCCCCTGCGCAAAAATAATTATATCAATTTGTTAAAAAAAGGGGTCAGGCACCACCCTGACCCCCAGATCACCCATCACCTATGCTAGAATTATCTGTTCTATTCGCGCAGGGTGACTTTGATTCAAAGCAGGTGGCAAACCCCTTCCACCGTTAAACCTAGTTTATCATCCAGTGTGGATCGTTGTTAAGCATGATCCAGAAACTGTTGCGTTTGTTCATAGATGTGATGAACAGACGATCTCGATGATTCTGCTCTACTATACACGATCCGTTGCGATCCATGAGGTTGTGAAAGCGATTCTTCGCCTTCGTCGAGATTGGTGTGACGTTGATGATGTCCATGGTAGAACTGGTCGAGATCTGATGTTAGCGTTTGAAGATTTGGACTAGACAGATTCCAGCAACGAGAAACACATAGAAACTCCAACTAGAATTACTCATTAGAAATCCTCCTTGGAGTTGAGTGCTTGCTCAAAGTCTACCACAAGATCTTGCATCTCGGGGATGTCGAAGATCTCACCAGGCATGTCGCGGATCTCTTCCCAGAGATCGGTGTCAATGGTGTCGAAGTCCATCACTTGAAAAGAAGTGTGATCTTGGATTGTACCGAATAAGACATTTCTGTCTCTTCCTCACCGTAGTCTTGGTAATCTGCCATGGCGCTGTAGATGGCGTCCCATTCGTCGTCAGTGAAGTATGCCTTCACAGTGTCTCGGAAATCCTCAGTGGGAAGATCAATGAGTGCCATGGGTGTCCTTGTGAACTGAACCTACTATAAGGGAAGGGGGTGTCCTAACAACACCCCCTGTGCCACTGATCAGACCGTCACATCGGTCAGTTGCTCTTGCTTACGGCACTGGTGGATGAAAGAACCCACAGACTGGTCGTCAGCAATGCAGGACTCAAGATCAGCAACAAAGGTGCTAGGATCTTGTGCTTGGAAGGTGTACTCCTTCTCACCGCTGGTGTACTTGATGGACACCCGATCACCATCGACGCTCAGAGCGGAGATGGCAGTGCTGTTAATGTTGAAGTTTTGCATGTCGAAAAAGTAGTTTGATCAGATTTGGCACTGGATTGTGCCAATAGGACGAGCGGGACTTGAACCCGCACGAGCATACGCTCAACAGATTTTAAGTCTGGGGTGTCTACCAATTCCACCACCGTCCCATTTGGGTATTATGTTCTGAAAACTAACAAGAGTTTTACACAGTGAATACCAACTATTTTAGGTGCTCCTTGCGTGGATCGAACACGCCTCAGGCGAATTATGAGTTCGCTGCATTCACCAGATTGCTAAAGGAGCAAGGGGGGGAGTTGCCTCCCCTATAGACTAGATTTTAGCACATTAGCAGGCAAGATGTCCAGTGGGTATTGGTTCGACTCTAAGATAGTTGTCGTCCCAACTGCGGGTATTGTAACATACCCATTGCCCTTTCCGAAAGACGTAACCGTATTCTTCACCATCAGTAAGAAATTCGTCTACGGTCTCATGGTAGGATGGAGGAGTGTCTTCTCCTCTCTGACTATAGTACTGAGGCCCGTAGGTGTCAACCTCGTTTGTGACACCTCCTGGTTCGTCCACCTTAGTCCAGCGTTGCTTGGTCCAGCAGCAGGACATGTCGCCACCATCAATCAGATCAGACACTGATTCCTTGGTATTGTAATGAGTTGTCAAGATCCTTCCCAACCAAGAAGGATATCCGTCCCAGTGATGATACACGGAAAGGACACTGCCGTCTTGTAGTTCAAGACCGATTCGTGCTCTGGTTCCCATGGTGTCTTATGCGATGTGGGTGCCGAGGGGTGAAAACTCTCACCCTCTCTCCCCTCGACCTTTTAACTATACACCAAAGAGACCCGTGTGGTTGCCCCCTTGTGCCAGTTTGTCTTTTGGTTTCAGTAAAGATTTGAGACGAAAAAATTGATCCTGACGACCATCTTCGTCAGTGTTCTTTCCCATGTCAACAGGCATACACCTATCAGTCTCAAAGAAACCATAAGAATCTAATTCCGTCTTATGTAACTGGTCATCCTTAAGAAAATAAACCCAATTGTCATCAACAAAATACTTCATGTTCCAGTTTATAAAGTGTCTACTTAGAAGAAATCGTGCCTTTCTTTAATGTTAATATTGACTATCTTCTCATCACCTTCTAGTTCCAGAAGGTCTCTCCAGTCCATATCCTGAAGATCTAGATCATCATAACACTCAATATCCAATGTGACTTGAACCTGCCGTTTTTGTGCTAACATGGGTTTGTTGTGTGTATTGGTTCTAGATTATATCATGCATAATGACGATATGCAAGTTCTTGATAATCATTCCCATCACGGTCATATTCTTCGTCGAGATCTAAGGTATCACACTGATTGTGATACTCATAGTATGTGTCCTCATCAAACGTGTATTCGTTGCCAAAAGAATAGTCGAGATCGTAATCGTCGTACATAGGTCCTATGAGAACATGTGATTATTTTAACACATCCCTCGACGAGTTTCAAGTACAAGACTCCGAAAGTCGTCGAGATTGCAATGATACTATATATACATTTTTGTCAATTATTGTTACGATTTGCGAATATAAGGATTGCTCATAAGTCGTCGAGGTCTCATAAGAAATCCGAATCCCTGTGAATTTTTTTGTCGCCCCTCTTGACTTTTTCGCCGTCTTGTGATAGCCCGCACGCCAAGGTCACAAGAACCAGAGGGTTTCCAGAGGACTTTAAACACAAGATCTAGAGGGTATAAGAACACATATAACACAAGATATAAAAGGTTTTAAATTAAAGATAAGAGAATATTTATAAACTTTTTAAAGATCATATTTTAAACTTTTTAAAGATCATATTTTTTTATAACAAAAACATAAGGAAACCATAACAAAAATACTACATAAAAAATCCATATCACTACATATTACAAGTATAAGTATACACAATACAACATATGTCTCAGGGAGAGATCTACCTTATCATCAACCAACAGACTGGACACAAGTTCGTGGGACAGACCACTCGTGGAATGAACAAAGACTGGGCAGATCACATTCTTGAATCCAGGAAAATGTCTCCATTACCACTACATAAAGACATTCGTAAATATAATACCCATACATTTAGAATTAAACAATTAGAAGAATGTGATACTAAACTATTAGATGAAAGACAACAATACTGGATAGACAAGTATAAGAGTGAATACAATGATGATACTTTCAATACTGATGAAGAAGTAGAAGAATTAATTGAAGTAAAAGAAGATAAGAAAGACTATGGATTCTATGATATAAACAATCGTGGTAAGTTTGGTGGTACTAAGATTAAAGGAATTGAATTAAAAACTGGTATGTTATATGAATGGGATAATGCAATGGACGCTGCTGAACATATCTGTGGTGATAGAAATAAGAACTCTTTTATATTAACATGTGCTCGTAAAGGTTATCACTGTCAAGGATATCGTGTCAAAATAGAAGGTCGTGGTAAGAATGTACCCATTGCGGCAATCAATAAAATAACCTGGCAAGAGCATCACTTTAAGTGCATACAAGATGCAGTGAAGCAATTACCAGGTAAACCTACTACCAATCGTAGTGGTATTATTCGTTGTTTGAAATCTGGATTACGTTATACCTATAAAGGTTATATGTGGAAGTACTTATGATAAATATCACAATAAGGTCCCTTTTATTATAATGCCCAAACTATCAGAAATACTCGGTAACAGTTTTATTGGTGATCAGGGCATTCAAGGCCTACAAGGCAATCAAGGTCTTCAAGGTAATCAGGCTACTCGTGGAAGTCAAGGATTTCAAGGACTACAGAGTAGTCAAGGACTACAGGGATTACAAGGTTTAAGTCACCAGGGTTCTCAAGGTACTCAAAGTTTTCAAGGTACACAAGGATTACAGGGTAACCAAGGTCTAAGTAATCAAGGTTCTCAAGGTACTCAAAGTTTCCAAGGACTTCAAGGACTTCAGGGTCTACAGGGATTAAGTCACCAGGGTTCTCAAGGTACTCAAAGTTTTCAAGGTACACAAGGACTCCAAGGACTACAGGGATTGCAAGGTTTAAGTCACCAGGGTTCTCAAGGTACTCAAAGTTTTCAAGGTACACAAGGTTTATCTGTTCAAGGTACACAAGGTTTATCTGTTCAAGGATCGCAAGGACTACAAGGACTCCAAGGACTACAAGGACTACAAGGTAATCAAGGATTACAAGGATTACAGGGTAATCAAGGTCTAAGTAATCAGGGTTCTCAGGGTAATCAAGGATTACAAGGACTACAGGGATTGCAAGGTAATCAAGGACTACAGGGATTACAAGGTCTTCAAGGACTACAAGGACCACTTAATGATTTCCAAGGAACACAAGGAATTATTGGTCCATCTGGATTAGGTCTTGCCATTATTGCCTGGTTGTCTCCTGGTTAAAAATAAATAGAAAAAATTAGTATTATACCATGGCCGCACCAAATATAGTCGCAGTAACGACAATTACTGGTAAAACAGACGTATCCACTAGCATTTCTAATAGCAGTGGTTCTCCTACTACAGTGTTAAGCAATGCTTCCGCAAGTGATGATGTCTATAAAATTAATACCGTTCTTGCCTCCAATAAAAGCGCATCATTATTAACAGTTAGTCTTCTGTACCAAAGTGCTTATGTCTGCAAAGATTTAACCATTCCAGTAGGATCTTCTATTGCACTTCTTGGTAAAGATACTCCTATCTACATGGAAGAAAATACTTCATTAACAGCATATTCAGATACTGCTTCTGGAGTTGATATTATAACATCTTATGAAATTATTACAGACTAATGACTAGAAATATTGGTAATAGAATTGGATCAACTGTCTTTAGCTTGGTTGGCGATGGTGGGATCTTTAATACACTACAACACTATTGGTTTGCTAAAACAAATAGATTATTATCTTATACCTTTAGTTCAAGTGGTGAAAGTCTTTCTATCCCAGCATCTACTGATGGTTATAATTATGCCATATTCACTGGTGCTGGTTCATTTACATTAACTGGTAGTGGTGCAAATGTTGAATACATGATTGTCGCCGGTGGCGGTGCCAGTGGATACAATTATTATACTTTTGAGGGTGCCGGTGGCGGTGGCGCTGGAGGATTTAGAACTGGTATCGTGTTTTGTAGATCTGGAGATTATACAATAAGTGTAGGTGCTGGATCAGCATATTATTCTAATGGAATACCATCTTATATAACGGGTCCAGCAAGTTTTACAACGATCGAATCTGCTGGTGGTGGAAGGGGTGGTGGTCATGGACCTCCCTCCTTTTCATTCTATACAACAACTCCAGGCGGTTCTGGTGGTGGTGGATCTTCGTCAAGTGATTTTTCAAGTCGTGTTAGTCGCCCTGGCAATTTTCCACCTGTTACACCCCCACAAGGAAATTCTGGTGGTTCTGGTAGCGAACCAAGCTCCGCAGGTGGAGGTGGTGGTGGAGCATCCTCTAGTGGGAATTCTGGTTCTGTTTCACCACTTCAAAGTGATGGTGGTAATGGTAGATCTGCATTTGATGATAGTACAACAATACCACCATCGTATGGAACTCCAGGACCAGGATCTGGTAGATATTTTGCTGGTGGCGGTGGCGGAGGAAGTTACCCAACTTCAAATAATTTAGGAGATGGTGGATATGGTGGTGGCGGAGATGGTGGTAACCCTGGTTCTTCTGCAACAAATGGTGACGCTAACACTGGTGGCGGTGGAGGAGGAGTAGGTGGTTCTTCTATTGGAAGAACTGGTGGATCTGGGATAATTATTGTCCGTGTACTGGAGTTATGATAACATGACAAAATTTATTGGAAATAGAATTGGATTTGGAGTAACTTTTTGGAATGATCAAGGACTTTTTAATATTGCCCAACAATATCACCTAAAACAAGATGGTAGATGGGGACCATTTGTATCGGCATCTTCAACAGGAACCGTTACAGTAGTGCAGAATGATTCAAATTCGGTGAGATATCACATCTTTACGGGAAATGGAACATTTACTGTTACTAACGGCGGAATAATATCTTATACCATTATTGGCGGTGGTGGAGGAGGAGGTTTTGGATGGGGATCTTATACTGATACTGCCGGCGGTGGCGGTGGCGGTGGAGGATTTAGATCGGGATTAGCAGAGGTCTTTCCAGGACCATATACAGTAAGTATAGGTGGTGGTGGACCTGGATATTTGGATGATAGTGGAGCACCATCTTACATAGCTGGTCCAGCAAGTTTTACAACGATCGAATCTGCTGGTGGTGGAAAAGGAGGACAATATACACCTTCGCCTAATCTTTGGAAAACTCCAGGTAAACCTGGAGGATCGGGTGGTGGTGGATCTGGTGGAAATGGATACCGATCTAGCGGTACTGGCAATTCTCCACCAGTTACACCCCCACAAGGACGTAATGGTGGTTCTGGAAACTGGGCAGGCGGCGGCGGCGGAGGTGCAAGGACTACAGGTGGATTTGGATCACAACCTACCGGTGGTGGCGATGGAGGTGATGGTAGATCCTTTGGTGTTTTTGCTGGTGATTCATTACCTTCCGCTTATGGAGTTAATGGAAAATTTGCTGGTGGTGGAGGAGGTGGAGCAGCAAGTCCAGCGGCGACACTTTTTGGTAATGGGAAAGATGGGGGTGGAGATGGTGGATATGCTTATCGTCCTCCATCATCTACATACCCACCTAGTCTTCACGTTGGGGATAATGGTGTTTTCAATACTGGCGGAGGAGGTGGAGGAGGTGGATCAAGAAATTTACCTGGTCCTACTAGAAATCTGGGTGGATCTGGTGGACCTGGAATTATTATTATAGGATATTATTACTACGGAGGATAAAATGGCACATTTTGCACAATTAAATAGCAAAAATGTAGTTATTTCTGTTATTGTCGTTGATAATAAAAATCTTTTAGATGAAAATAATCAAGAACAAGAATCTATTGGAATTCAATATTGTCAAAATTTATTTGGAAGTTACACTAATTGGAAACAAACATCATACAGTTCCAACATAAGAAAAAATTATGCAGGAATAGGTATGTTCTATCACGAACAATACGATGCTTTTTTACGCCAAAGTCCATATGATTCATGGATTTTAAATGAAGAGACTTTAGAATGGGAAGCACCAATACCAAAACCAGAATTGACAGAAGAAGAGATACAACAAAGAAAGGAATATATATGGAATGATGGAGATCAAACGTGGACTTTGATAGAACTCTCATGAATATTAGACCCCTGATGGAGACATATTTTAAGTATGATGATCGAAGATTAATGTGTTCATTAGATCCAGGATCAGAACCTGCCCCGACTGGTGCAAAGCACTACATTGACAATCATGGATACAGTATAATTTCAAATCTTTTTAAACCAGATGAAGATATTGATTTAGATGAAACTGAATCCATTTTATCCACCATTTTTGGCCAAGAATTTAAAATATTAAATTTTACCAATCAACTTTGTAGTAGATATAATCATTTTGAATTAAGTGATCACAGTGATATGAGTTTATTGATTCAAATCGATACTAACTCAAGATTAAACACTGTGGTTACTGTTGGTGGTGAAAAAGTAGATTTATTTAATAATGAAGCAATACTTTTTGACAGAAAAAGAGTGTCTTTAACTGTAGACAAAATAGAATCCAGGTATACTCTACTTGCAAGGGCAATAAATCGTTTAATTATGAAAAAAGACGATACATTCTTCAGATATGTGTGTATTGACTATCAGATAAACGTATAATCTTTCCATTCATCAACATTCGACTTATTTAACTTTACGATCATCTTATTTCCCATTGGTTTTGGAACTCTTCGCAGTTTCATGCCAGTTTGTTCCAACAATGTGTTTCCTTTTTTGGTATTACATGTAGAACATGCAACAACCATGTTTTCCCAGGTATCTTGGCCACCACGGGATCTTGGAATTACATGATCAATCGTCAAATGTTTCTTTGCCCCACAATACTGACAAGTGTGATCGTCACGCTCATAAATCATTGATCGTGATGGTTTGTGAGTCATAATCTTATAAAATGGTATTTTGATGTAGTTTACAAGTCGTATCACCCTAGAAGAAAGCAGTTGTGCTTTCTCTTTGAGGAGAAGGACAACTGCTCGTTTCCAATCGGTAAAATTGATTGGTTCATAGGTCGCATTTAATACTAATATCGTCTGATGAGGTTGTATAAGATAGTGATCCATAGACAATATTGTAACCTTATTAATATGTATTATGCTGGAATAATTTTAATTTCTTTGCATTTTTGCTTCTCTACGTGTTGTTCCCACATCATAGCATCTTCAATTTTGTAAAATGTTGCTTTGTGGGTGACAAAACCCTTTTTCTTCGGTTGTTGGTAAATGACTTGGTATTTCATTAGTAAAGATCAGAATCACGATAAGGTTGAGACTTGTATTCGTCTTCTTTGTTTGATCTGGACTTGACATATTCTAATTGATGCCAGTCACGATTATAACAAAGAACAAGAACATGTGTTTTTTTATGAAAATGGACTAATCCATCTTGTTTATCCTTAACACCAATTTCAATGGTGATATATTGTTTGTCAAAGAAATAAACCCACCCTTTGATAACTTTTCCAAGTGAATCAGTCCATATTACATAATCATCTACTTGTGGCACATAACTCATGTTGTGAATTGTTCCACAATACCTGATTCTACATTTTCAGCAAGAGCATATGTTGGTGCTTTCATAATGTTCTCACGAAGTCGATTGAAGTAATCGTCATTTAAACCACCATCTTCTTCTGCAATAATGTCAAAACATTCATCATCGCTTTCTGCAATGACATTCCAAATACCACCATATTCGGAACGTGGGAATGGAATGTAGTGATCAACAATGTAAAGATACTTTTGTGACATTGATTTGAATAAATTGCTTTTAAATTTTAGACTGTTTGTTTTTATTTGTCAATAGAACCAGTTGTCGTTCAAATTCATACTTTAGAGGTAATAAATGTGATGTCATAAACCCCTCATAGACATTTTCGTGCATCAAATTTGAAATGTTTTCGACTTGTATAAGCGCCAAAATTAACTTAGATTTCTGATCCATCACATAAATTCCTGCAGATAATAATCGCAGGTCACTTCAAGTTCTGCTGCTTTTTGTTCAATTTCCCTATTTACAACCATTTTACTGTAGTTTTCATATTCTTTTCGCATTTCATAACTGAGTTCTTCAGTTTCTGCATGTTTCATGAAATCATCAAATGCAAGAATGAATTCTTGAATGTCTTGGTCATTCATAATAAATGTCGTGGTACGGATCGATTGATTTGTTTTGCTTTTTCTTTGAGTTTCTCAATTTCACGTTTGTATTCATCAAGCAACTCTTTTTCTTTTTCTTGTGCCTCTATTTCATGAGGTTGATCTTCATAGTCCATTTCATCAACATTGACAGATTTAAAGTATCTATGTTGGTTTGAGTATGTAAGTGATCTATCGACCCATTGTTTGACATGAATGAGTTCATGAAGAAGGGTTCTGGTGTACAACTCTTCATCCATGTATGTGTCAAGTTCAATCAGAAACTCCCTAGGGCGATAGTTTGGACCTATCATATCACACCATCCGACGACACCTTCACGTTTTAGTCCACGATGAAAGATTTCAATTTCCAATTGGTGTCGTGGAAAGTATTTGGTCACAAACCAAGAGGAAACACTCTCACATAACCTCTTGCGATAACCATATCCACCATGATAGATGTAAGATTTGTGCCCCAATGTAGAAACCATAAGAAAGAACCAATGAAAATTAATTTGTCAGTTTTTGTCATTGAGGGTAGTAACGGCGTTCATGACATGGAATGGTGATCCATTCGGTCCATGTCCTTACAAATCCACTTCTCCAACGATTTCCTGGAACGTATTGCTCTCGGACAATACGTTCTGTACACATTTCATGATGATAATGATAATGATGATGACTATCATTATGTGTGAATGGTTCCCAGAATTCACCCCAAGTAATTGCTTGAGCGGAAGAGGGTAGAGATATAACAAATAATGCTGCTAAAAGACTATTCATTATCCCCATGCCCCCATAAACTCATCCATACTGAATATCTCATCAGTACCAGTCTCCTCAACTAACTCATTATAGGTCATTTCTTTCAACATTTCAAGGTATTCTTCAGGAGTAGGATCCTCATCTGGATCGAAATCATCATGGCAGAGAAACACATACTCATTGTAGAGTGCGTCGATTAGTTGTTCTTTAGAAACACTCATTTTTTGAAACTTTGAACAATAATATTCTTGATGAAGTTAAAGATGAAGTAGCATCCAAACACTTTTATCCAGGCAACTTGAAAACCAACAAGATAAGTAAGTGCTAACCAAATAATAGTTGGGGCAATAAAGAGAATGAGAATGTTGGCGATGATTTCACCAAGTTTTTTACCTGCTTCCTGGGCATCAGCAATTACTCTCTCTTCAGGAGTCATTTTCATCCGATTGAGAGATTCGATTACTTGTTCTGGAGTGAGATTGTCATTCATGGTCATTTTCCTTGTTGAGATGATTAAACCAGGGTGAAAAGAGTGCTAGTGCTGCCCAAACAACACTAGCAAGGATGATAGTAACATATATCATCGGGCATACAAGTAAGAACCTGCCCAATCAGCATTTTCCAGCAACCACTCACGCTGCTCGATCAATCGCAGGTCATAACGAACACCTTTGGCAGGAGACTTCCAACTGGCAGACTTATACACTTCACCAGTCTTCTTGTCTACAAAAGCATGAACGGAACGAGAACCATTGACACTCATCATGATTTTGTGATACTTGCGACCAGACTCCACAGTAAACTCATAACCACACTGACCATTCTTCAGGTCTTCAATACATGCTTGATGATAATCATATTTTGTAATGTTAAGATCTGCACGAATGTCTCCATACTGTTCAACATAACGTTGATGAGACTTGATACTGTAATCAATGTAGTTCTGCTTGAGAGCATCACAGAGCATCAGAGTCCACTTGCGAACATTCAGTTGAATGGTATTCTGAGCATCCTGCTGAGCAACGAATTCTGCAAATTCGGTAGTCATGGGTGGTTCCCTTGTGTATGGATACATTGTAGGGCATCCTGGATGGGTTTCAGGATGCCCTGTGCCACCTATTCAACTGTCACACTCAATCGTCGTAAACTCTACACTCAGAAGCATCAGGATGGGTGTCACAATACAACTCAAGTGGTGTAGGATCGTGTGACTCGCCAGGATGGTTTTCTTTATATGCTTTCAGTGCTTCCAATTCTTCTTCTGTATGTCGGCGCGACTGTGGTGAAATAGTCGGATCACTCAGAAGTTCCTCATCTTTCTGAATGTGCTTGTCGATGTTTTCCATAGTTTTGTAACAGGATAATACTTATTTATTTTGTTCTCTCATTTTTTGAACAAGACCCTCAAGAGATCGCACCATCAATTCAGCAAACTTTTCCATTTTTTGGGCAGAAACTGTCTGTGGGGCATAAGTAATTGCCTCTTTAAGAGCAATAAGTTCATTCCATTCCTCTTCGGTAAGGATTTCAGTGCCAGTTTTTGCGAGAGTCATGAGTGTTTTGCGATGTAACCCAATGTTAGCATTCTATAACACAATATCTAGGATACTTAATATTTTCTTTGGGATTGAGTTACATTACTTTACTCACCAAATGTTGTTCCAAAGAATCCAGAGTCGCCAAACTTACGATCTTCCAACTTATCCAGGATGGCATCAGTGCTCTGCATTGATTCAATACGGGAGATTAAATCGGCAATCACACTACAAACCATTGGGCGTTCTTGACGAGCAGCAAATGCTAATGCATTACGCAATGATGCTTCTGCTTCTTTTAGAGATTCTTCTACGGATTTAGATAGTGCCATTACGATCCTCACATTTACGATAGAAAGTTCCATTGACATAGCAGGACTTTCCAGGTTCATAGTATTTTACTACATTTGGTGGACTATTGTCAATAACACAATGATCACCCTGTCCCGTAGTAATTCCTTCAAGACACATTGCTGCAACAAAGGGAGCAAGAAGTTTGAGAGTATACATTATGACGATACCGATGCAATTCCTTTATCATTTTCTTTAATCCAGAAACCATCATCAGTCATTTGCCACCCATCGGCAATCATTTCGTCATAAGGTTTGTTTCGACCAGGATCATTATAATACTTAGAGTGCTGGGCATCAAGTTCTGCACGTTTATTATAATACTCTGCCTCACGCAGATTGTACTCACGGCACTTCTCTTTTTCCTTCTCTTCAGCAGCATCACACATTGCATTGAGATCTTCATCACTATAATGTTGCGAGATCTCAGTCTGCTCACTCCAGAAGTCTTCCCAATCCTTATCGGTTACATCAAAATTAACTGGACGATTACCTTTCAGAAAGGAAAGAAGTTCGATACTTTTGGTGAGATTCTTCTTGTGATACTCTACACTCTCATCTACACACTTTACGATAGTGTTATAGATGTCTTCTGGAGTGAGATCCTCACAACTCAGAGCATCATGAACCCAGTTGTCAAGTTGTTCAAGAGAATACTTCTTGTAGGAAAAGTCACTACTGTGCGGATTGGTCGAGTTCATCGAGGTAGTCCTTGATTGCTTGCTCTATCATAACCTGAATCTCCTTGGATGTCAACCCATTCAGAAAACTCCATCGTGGATCTTCTTTACTCCACTCAATAGAAAAAGATCCATCCTCATTTTCTGAGATTTTTAGACTATCATCAGCAGTCATCACCACACTCCCTGTTTTGTTTCCAAGTTTTACGAACTCTCTTCAACTCTTTGAGTTCCATTTTGATATTCTGGTATGCTGTTTCGCTGTCAATCTTATCTACCATTTCCATAGCAATGATGACATCAACTCTGGTGCCAAAGTGTTTTAGAGCAGTCTCAAAGCAATCCAAATCTTCATACATCGGTCTTATTCTCCGCTAGGATATCTATGCGAGCATCTAATGAGTTCCAACATTCATATAGAGCATTAGATTGTCCAACCATCTCTTGCTCGATGAGTTTGATGCGTTCTTCTAGTTGTTCTACTTTCTCAGCAAGAACTTCAAGTGGGGTAGGTTCTCGAATATCCCACTTTTGAAAGAACCAGTAAGGATTATTCTTAGTCATGAGTCTTTAATTCTACATTAAGTTTGTGAATTTCTTGTTGAACCCATATCATTTCCTCCTGAAGTCTAGAAATTTTTTGATCATGGGATTGTATCCAGTCATAGTGTAAGTTTTTATTAAAGTCTTCTTCGGGGAGATTATATTTTTTAGCAATATCTTGTGGTGGTGCCTCTTCTACCCATGGGTACAATCGATACTCAAGTTCTGCTGCTATGGTCCACAGAAAGACTCTAATACTGAACAACATTACAACTTACCACCTACCACTCCATCATTGACAACGCGACTTGTTTTTTCATCCCATCCATCTTGCAATCCTTTGAGATAAAATCTTGTCATGCGAATACAAGTTTCTTCACTTAGAGCAGAAACTAATCCTTTGTCTTCCTTGTCATAACTGTGCCAAAGGAATCGTGCTTTTACAACATAAAAGCAATCATCAATTAGTTTCTTTTCAGCACTCATCGGGTCCGACTGTTTCATTATGTTTGTTAAATCCAAAAGGTCCTTCTTTTTCTTCCAGTGCTATCTTTAGTGCGACACCACCGACTGCTTCCATTACTTTCAGAATGTCTTCTGGTTTAGCATCTTCACCCAGTTCTTTGGCAACATACCAATATTTTGGCCAAAAGGTTTCACCAGCCTTTTGATAGTCTTCAAGTGTTAAAAGTTTCATTTCTTCTCAATGTCTGGGTGGGGAGCGTACAATGGACCTTCATAGTTATGTGGACGGTTCACCCTATTTTCAACCACAGTGTTGTGAAGTTTTTTGAGTGCTGCTGTAACTTCAGGAGTTTCTTCCCAAGTCCATACATCTCCAGTTTTTCCAGTAAAAGTTCTTTGTGTCATGTTTATTCGTCGGTAAGGTGGTCTACACAAGCAAGTGTATCACATTCATTCTTGTATTGCAACTCATAAGGTGTGAGTGCTTCGTTCAATGCCTCCAACACACTCTCCTTGAATGTACGATAAGGAATGAAGATTTCATCATCATCAGTCTTATAATCCTGATGTGTCTCTTTGAATTGACGCTCACACTCGTACACAAGATTAGATACGATGTCGTTGATCACTTCCATGTGTCCAGATGTAAGTCCATTCCAAGATGTACCAGGGAAGAGATCATCCTTGACACGATTCAGCAATGCTCGCTTACAATGCCATTGATTATCAAAGATTTGCGTAAATGCTTCCCAGTCGTGGTTGCTTTTGAAATGTGGGATACTCATTTGTTTTTAGGGCAATTGTGTTGTAAATTGTGTTGAATCATTGTGAGTGCCGAATTAATATCAAGGGCATCACC
>Ga0208917_1000886_pt1 | contig 15094 bp, 22 predicted proteins | sample DEB08_DNA_10_FD_185500 | JGI IMG/M metagenome (GOLD analysis project Ga0208917, IMG submission 185500) | Aqueous microbial communities from the Delaware River and Bay under freshwater to marine salinity gradient to study organic matter... | ecosystem: Environmental > Aquatic > Marine > Coastal ...
CAGTAGATTCAGCACTATAATTTTAGTAATGTATCTGAGGGGGTGGGAGACTACCCCCTCTAAAATAAAAAGGAGAAACAAAATGTTCGATAATTGGTTTAAAAGTTTAGATGATTTACACAGTTATAAATACTGGAAAAAAGAAGTTATTAAATTTAATAAAAAAGTAATGCAGTTTTGGAAAGACGCATTTGACGATTTAACTAATAACAAAAAAGATAAAGATGAGTAATTTTACTGGAACAGGTGTAATCGTAGCAAATGATGTAACAAGCTATCAACCTGATGCGTTTAGTTTTGGTATTGCGTCAGGAGATTCACAAACAACATTCTTTCTTGCTCAGACTACAAATGATATTTTAAGAGATTTAAGAATAAGATGGTGGCAAACTTATAAAACAAATGTCTATACTGACATTACAGTTTTAAACACAGTAGAATTAGACGCAACAAAAGTAAATTTAGATCAGTTTAAACGTGCTGGTGTTTATTTATTCTTAGGAAGATTTTTACTTCCAGCTTTAGCAAAGTTCAGACCCGAAACTGAAAAAGATAGATTTGAAAGAATGGCAGAATACTATATGTCTCAATACAATGTTGAGTTCCAAAAGATATTAGAAGATGGTGTAGAATACGACAGTTCAGGAGATGGCACAATCACTACTGCTGAGAGAGAAAACTTACACGGATATAACAGACTTCAAAGATAATGGCTGTTACAATAAAAATTAACGACAAACAATTCAAACAAGAATTTGAAAAGTTTCAAAATAAATTATCAAGAACGATAGAACAAGGTGTATTACAAGCTGGTTTTCAATTAGTTACGATAATTAGAGAACTTACTAAAAAAGGTATAGACAAAAATAGAAATAGATTTGCACCTTATTCTGAGGGATATTTAAAGCATTTACAAAAAAAAGGTTATCCAACTAAAGTAGATTTATGGTATTCAGGAAGAATGTTAGGTGCATTAACACCTGATTCTAAATCAGTAAAAAAAACTGGTAAACATAAAGTAACAGTTGGTTTTAGTAATGCAGAAATGAGAACTAGAGCATTATTTAATCAAGTATTAAACGAACCAAAAAGAGAATTTTTTGGCTTTAACAAAAGAACAGAAAACATTATAGTAAAATCTTTTGAAAAATTTTTAGATAAAGAATTACAATCATTTGGAATATGAGCATAAGAGAAAACATAGCATCAAATTTATTAACGACTATATCTGCAATATCTAGTCCAGCAATTAAGAAAGCTACTAGACAACCTTTTATTTTAGATGAATTGTCTGAACAACAATATCCAGCAGTAATAGTACAAACTTCTTCTGAAACTAGACAAGACTCAGAATTGGGTAGTGGTGCAAAAACAAGACACGGCACTATTGAATTTTTAATCTTAGGTTTTGTTAAAGGTGCTGAGTCTAATATAGATACAGCGAGAAATGCTTTAATCACGGCTATTGAAACTGCCGTAGAAACAGATATTACTAGAAATGGTAATGCGTTAGATACAATGGTCGTATCTTGTGAAACTGATGAGGGTAGTTTGTTTCCTGTTGGTGGTATCAGAATGACTATTAGATGTATGTACGAATATCAATCAGGAACACCATAAGGAGATAAACAATGAGTAAACACTTAGATAAAATAGAAAAGAAAATAGAACAAATAGAAAAGCATCACGACAAAGCATCTATGCTATGTGAAGAAATTAAAGACTTAATAGCAGAATTACAAGAAAACCAATTAGATGACGAACCTGAAAATTACGAAGATTTAGAGGACGAAGATTTAGATGAAGAATTTGATGACGAAGATGAAGTCATTGATGACGAAGAATAAATCTGTTATAAACCATAATGGCTAAAGATATTAAGTTATATAAGGACGGCTACGAAGTTATAATTAACGAAAATAATCTTGCTCACTATTTAAAACTTGGATATAAGCAAGAAATCCAAGAGAACAAAATAGAAACAAACGAAGAAACAAATATAGAAAATAAGGAGAACAAATATGGCAACTCATCACGGAAAAGAGGGAGTCGTAAAAACTGGGGCTAATATAACTGGAGAAGTTACTTCATTTACATTAGAAACATCAGCAGACGTTGTAGAAGATACAGCTTTAAGCGATTCAGCAAAAACATTTTTAGCTGGAAGAACATCATTTAGTGGCACAATCGAGTGTAACTTTGATGAAACTGATACTTCACAAGAAGAATGTACTGTTGGTTCTAGTTTAACTTTTACACTTCTACCTGAGGGTAATGCTAGTGGAGATGCTTCATATACAGGAACAGGAATTGTTACTGGTATGAGTATATCTAATCCACTTGATGGAGTAATTACAAGATCAATTACTTTTCAAGGAACTGGTGCATTAACTGTAGCAACTGTATAATAGTTATATATGAAAGTAATAGACCGAGTTAAAACTCATTTTGAAAGTCTAGCTACATTAACTATTGAAGTTGAAGAATGGAAAGATGAGAATGGGAAACCATCAATCTTTTATTCTGAACCTTTGACATTGGAAGAAAAAAATAAACTCTTTCAAAAATCAGCTAACCTACAAGACTTAACTGTTCTTGTAGATTTATTAATTATGAAGCTGATGATTAAAGATGATAAAGGCGAATTAGTTAAAGCATTTGAAGTTGAAGATAAGTTTGCATTAAGAAAAAAAGCAGATTCAAATATTATTGCTAATATTGCAAACAAGATTCTCTTAGACACATCATTTGAAGAAGCTGAAAAAAAGTAGATAGCGACCCACAAATTACGACAATGCTTGTGGTCGCTGAAAGACTAAAACTTACTATACAACAAGTTTTAGATATGCCTGTTGCACATTTTAATCTTTGGTTAGCTTACTTGAAAAAAGAGCAAGATCAGTATAAAACTACTAAATCACTAGCGGAAGCAAAAAGGTTTAAAACATAATGGCAAATTTACTCATAGATGTAATAGCACGAGATAAAACAAAAGAAGCATTAGGTAATGTCGATAAAAATGTTTCTAACGTAAAAAAATCAGTATTTAATCTTAAAAATGCTTTAGTTGCTATTGCTGGTTCTTTAGTTGTTAGACAGTTTGGTGCTTTATCAAATGAATTTCAAAGTCTACAAAACAGATTAAAATTAGTTACTTCATCAACATCTGATTTAATTAAAGTACAAGAAAAATTATTTGCTATATCACAAAGAACTCGTGGGGGATTTTCTGAAACAGTAGAACTTTATCAAAAACTTGCACTTCAAGCACAAAACTTAGGTTTAAGATCAGGTCAATTATCGCAGATAACTGAAAACGTAAACAAAGTTATTGCAATAGCTGGTGTTAATTCTATTCAAGCTAGTTCAGGTATTCTACAGTTATCACAAGCATTTGCGTCAGGAAGATTACAAGGAGATGAATTTAGAAGTATCTCAGAAAACATACCACCATTATTAGACATCTTTGCAAAACAATTAGGAGTTACTAGAGGAGAACTTAAAAAGTTAGGTGCTGAGGGTAAAATTACATCTGACATTATTGCAACAGCTTTATTAGCTGAGACAAATAATATTAATGATGCTTTTTCTCAATTATCTCCAACACTTGGTCAAGCATTAACTACTGTTAAAAATAGTATTTTAAATTTAGTAGGTGCATTTAACGAAGTAACTAAAATAGCTGATAAATTTTCAGATACACTAATAAAAATATCTAATGGTTTAGATAGATTAACTAAATCTTTAAAAATCCCAACTGAAACAAAAGAAATAAAAAATAGAATAAGTGAAATAACTAAAGAATTAGAAAAATTAGCTAAAGAAGAAGAAAAAGTAAGTAAATCAATATTTAAAAAATTCTTAACATCAGGAACTCAAATTAGAATAAAAAAATTAAAAGAAGAATTAGAATTATTAACAACTGCATTAAATAAAATAACAGCAGAAAGTAGATTTGGCTTTGGAGAATCTCCTGAACAAATGGGTAGAGGTAGGCAAAAATTAGCAGAAGTTACTATGTTTGAAAAGATTAGAGATGCTGTTAATGAATTAAACAATAAAGAACTTGCAACATTTGAAACTAAAATGAATAATATTCATAAGATTATTGCTGAGGGATTTAATAAAGGCATTAAAGATTTTTCACAAGGATTTGCAGAAGCAGTTATATTAGGCAAATCATTATCTGAAACATTTAAAAATATGGCACAAACTTTAGGTATTAAGATATTAAGTGCTTTAATAGAAGTTTTAGCAAGAAAATCAGTAGAACTTGCTATTGAAAAATTGATTACTAAAGAAAAACAAAAACAAGCATTATTATCAAAAACTGGTGGTAGTACAAGTTTTGGTTCTATATTTGAAGCTGGTAAAAAGATTTTAGGATTTGCAAATGGTGGAACTGTATCTAAAGGACAACCAATCGTAGTTGGAGAAAAAGGTGCAGAATTATTTATACCAAATCAAACAGGACAAATTACACAATCTGCTAGAGGTATGGGTGGTGGTACAGTATCAGTTAATTTTAATATTAATACTTTAGATGCTAGAGGATTTGATGAATTGTTAGTTAGAAATAGAGGAACTATAACTCAGATAATAAACTCAGCAGTAAATGAGAGAGGGGCTAAGAGTTTAATTTAATATGTCAGGTTCATTTCCAATATCATCTGCACAATTTGAAACATTAGGAATCAAATCTATTCAAGACACAATTTTGTCAAAATCTGTTAGTGGTAAAAAACTTGCTAGACAAATTGACGGACAAAGATGGGCTTTTACTGCAAGAATAATTACAGGTAAACGATCTGATGTATATGGCGATCTTATGGCATTTATCGTTAAGCAAAGATCAGGAAAAGAAAATTTTACAATCATTCCGCCTGAGATAGAAGATGCTAGAGGAACAGCATCAGGAGTACCACACGGAACAGCTAGTGCTGGTGCTACATCAATAACATTAGGTGGCACAGGAACAGGAACATTAAAAGCTGGAGATTTTATTAAATTTGCAAATCACGATAAAGTTTATATGGTCGTTGCAGATCAAGCAGATATTTCTACTGGAACTTTAACGATTGAACCACCATTAACAACAGCAGTTTCTTCATCTACAATAGTTTATGATAATGTTCCTTTTACAGTTTATCTAACAAATGATATACAAGAGTTTGGAGTAGTTGGTAATGACAAAGATGGTAATTTGTTATATCAGTTTGAGATTGATTTAGAAGAAGCATTATAGAATGAAATATCTTGTAAAACATTGGGTCTCAGTTGATATTCTTGCAGAAGAATTAGTTGATGAAAAAGAAATAGACATTAAAACTAATCGTTTAGGCAAATACGAAGAACCTACTGAAAATGCAATTATCAAAGTTTTAAATTATAAAGTAATTAGGAGAACTTACGAAGATGAGCCGAAGTCTAACGACAGCAGTAAAGAACGAATTAGCAACAAATGATATTAGACCAATACACCTTATTACTATCGGTTTTGATACTCCTGTTAATTTTACGGATTGCTCATTTCCATTAACAAGTTCAGTATCAGGTTCATCAATAACTTATTTACCATCAGATTTTTATTTTGGTGTTTCTAATTTTACAGAAGAAGTTGATATTACTAAATCAACAATGGCATTATCTTTATCAGGTGCAGATCAAACTTTCATATCTACAATATTAAATGAACCAATAATCAATGATGAAGTCGTAGTTTATAGAGGTCTTTTAGATGATAATAATGCAATCATAGCAGACCCATTTTTATTATATAAAGGAAACATTGAAAACTTTGCTATTGGAGAAACAAGAAAAGACAGCATAGTAACTTTAACAATCGTATCTCATTGGGCAGACTTTGAAAAAAAGAATGGTAGAAAAACAAATAATACATCACAACAAAGATTCTTTAGTACAGATGTTGGTATGGATTTTGCTTCTCAAACAGTATTAGACATTAAGTGGGGTAGAGCATAATGGGTTGGGGTAGTATAGTCAAAGCAGTTACAAGAGTTTCTAATTTTTTTAAAAATGTAAATCCTGTTGTTGCTTTAGTTGCTACACTTGCAATCTCTTGGATATTTAGACCAAAAGTTCCTGACATTCCTGACTTTGGCGATAACTACCAAGATAATTTTGAAAAAGGTTTATTAATTAATAAACAATCAAATGACGCAAGTATTCCTGTTGTTTATGGAGAAAGATTAGTAGGTGGAACTAGAGTCTTTGTAGAAACCTCAGGAACAGATAACACCTATTTATATATTGCCTTAGTATTATCTGAGGGAGAAATAAACGACATAACTGAAATAAGAATAGATGATAAAGCAGTTACTTGGTCAGCAGATTTAGCTGACAACACACAAGTTACAGTAAATAGTTCGGACACAAACTTTTATAAAAATTCAGAAAGTTTAATTACAGTAGAGCCACATTATGGAACTGATGGTCAATCAGCATCAAGTTTATTATCTACATTATCTAATTGGGGTTCAGATCACAAATTATCAGGTTTAGCTTATCTTGCTATTCGTTTTAAATGGAATCAAGATGTATTTAGTGGAGTTCCTAAAATACAAGCAAAAGTTCAAGGTAAAAAAGTAGTAACTTATAATGCTAGTTTAGTTGCACAAACAGCATCTTACTCAACTAACCCAGCTTGGTGTTTATTAGACTATTTAACTAACGCAAGATATGGAAAAGGATTATCAATTAATGAAATGGATTTACAAACATTCTATGACGCATCATTAGTTTGCGAAACACAAGTAACTCCATATTCAGGTGGTTCAGACATAAACATATTTGATTGCAATACAGCATTAGATACATCATTAAGCATCATTGAAAACGTAAGAGAATTATTAAAAGGTTGTAGAGGTTATCTTCCTTATACTGCTGGTAAATACCAACTCATCATTGAAACAACTGGTACAGCTTCAATAACTTTAACAGAAGATGATATTATAGACGGATATACATTATCATCTCCTGAAAAAAATAATAAATTCAATAGAGTTATAGTTTCTTATGTTAATCCTGATCGTAATTACCAAGTAGATGAGGTTCAGTTTCCACCAATAGATGACTCAGGACTTCCTAGTGCAGATCAACACGCAAATATGAAAACTGCTGATGGTGGTTATTTGTTAGAGGGTAGATTTGATTTTCAAACAATAACAAATCCATATCAAGCTGAAGAAATGGCAGAAATCATTTTAAGAAGATCAAGAGAATCTTTAACATTAGCAATTAATGTAGCTTTCAATTCTTATGATTTAAAAATAGGAGATATTGTAAATATAACTCATAGTTCATTAGGTTTCTCAGCAAAACCATTTAGAGTATTGTCATTAACATTTAACGAAGATTTTACAATAGGATTAAACTTAGTAGAATATCAATCAACACATTACACTTGGGCAACAAAAACTCAACAAGCAACTATTCCAACGACTAATCTTCCTAATCCATTTAGTATTCAACCACCAGCAAGTGTAACTTTATCTGACCAATTAATCCAATACAATGACGGAACTGTAATCGTGGCATTGGACATAACATTAACTGCGTCTCCTGATAGTTTCGTTGATTATTACCAAGTAGAATATAAATTAAGTTCAGATACAGATTACATCATATACGCACAAGGTTCAGGATTAAATCATAGAGTATTAAACGTAATTGACCAAGAGACTTATGATGTAAGAGTTAAGGCATTTAATGCTTTTGGTATTTCATCAACATATACATCTGCATCAAGAACGATTGTAGGTGCGATTGCTCCACCAAGTGATGTAGAAGATTTTTCTTGTAACGTAGTAGGTCAAGAAGCACACCTAAGTTGGACTGCCGTGCCTGATCTCGATCTCGCATATTATAATTTAAGGTATTCAACAGCAACAGATGGTTCAGCTACTTGGCAAAACTCAGTATCATTAGTTAATAAAATATCTCGACCAGCAACATCAATTTCAGTACCAGCAAGACAAGGCACTTTTTTATTAAAATCGGTCGATAAGCTAGGTAACTTTAGTTCTAACGAAACTGCAATTATATCAAATGTATCTTCTGTAATTAATTTTAATGCTGTTGCTACACAAAACGAACACCCTGACTTTACAGGAACTAAAACAAATGTAATTGAAACAGATAATACTTTAAGATTAGATTCGTCAGAATTATTTGATAGTGCAAGTGGAGACTTTGATGATGCAGATGGATTATTTGATTCAGGTGTAACAAGTGCAGACTTATACGCATCAGGTAGTTATGAGTTTGCAAACGTAATTGATATTGGTGGAGTTTATACATCAAGAGTTACAGCTTCTATTACTCAAACATCAGATAACTTAGATGATACCTTTGATGAAAGAACTGGAAACTTTGACGATCAATCTTCTAACTTTGATGGAGATACACCAGCAAACTGTGATGCACATATTGAGGTAGCAACATCAGACGACAATGTAACTTATACTGCATTTAGAAATTTTGTAATTGGTGATTATACTTGTCGTTATTTTAAATTTAGATTAATTATGACTTCTGCTGATTTATCATCTACTCCAGTTGTATCAGCTTTAACAGTTACAGTTGATATGCCTGACAGAATATTTAGTGGAAACGATATAACATCAGGTACTAGCACATATACAGTTACATTTACAAATCCATTCAAATCTGTTAATTATGCTACTGGTATTACAATGGAAAATGCAAATACTGGAGACTATTTTACTGTTTCAAATAAAACAATAAATGGATTTGACGTAGCATTTTTTAACAGTTCAGATACAGGAGTTTCAAGAGTTTTTGATTATATTGCAAAAGGATATTAAAAAAGATATATAAGCATTATGGCACAAGGAGATTATTTAATTCAGAATCAGGGTTTTCCAGCTTTTCGAAGTGATCTAAATTCAACTTTAGAAGCTATCAATACATCTAACTCAGGAACATCAAGACCAACTTCTGCTGTTGCAGGAACTGTTTGGTTAGATACTACAAACGCAACAAATCCTACTTTAAAATTTTATGATGGAGCAGATGATATATCATTAGCACAATTCGATTATTCAGCTAATACAGTAAACTGGTTAGACTCTACAGTAGCAACAGATTTAATTAACGATACAACACCACAACTAGGCGGACAATTAGACGTTAATGGTTTTGCTTTAGGAGATGGTACATTAGAATTATTAAAATTCATTGAAACAGCTAGTGCAGTAAATGAAGTAACAATAACAAATGCTGCAACAGGAAATGCACCTGAAATTTCATCTACAGGAGATGATACAAATGTTGATATTAAAATTACACCAAAAGGTTCAGGTAATGTTGTATTAGATGGTATTAAATTTCCAAACGCAGATGGTACAACAGATCAAGTTTTAAAAACAGATGGTGCAGGTAATTTATCATTTGGCGAAGTAACAGGTGGAGAATCTTGGCAAGCTGTTAAAACAGGAAACTTCAATGCTGTAGCTAGTGAGGGATATTTCATTAACACAACTTCTGCTGCAATTACTGCAACACTTCCAGGTTCTCCATCTCTTGGAGACTTTATTACTTTCATTGATTACGCAGGAACATTTGATACGAACAATTTAACTATTGCTAGAAATGGCAATCCAATTCAAGGAGCAGCATCAGACTTAACTGTATCAGTAGAGAGAGCAGCATTTACTTTAGTTTATGTAGATGGAACGCAAGGTTGGTTGTTGAAGAATAAATAATGAGTGAATATAAAGGTATAAAGGGTTTTTCAATTCAAAGTCTTTCAGCTGACCCTGCTGATCCTAATATAGGACAAGTTTGGTATAATTCTACTTCAAGTTCTTGGAAAGTAACTTCACTTACAACAGTTGGTACTTGGGCTACTGGTGGAAATATGGCAACTGCTAGATATAGTCTTGGTAATGCTGGTACTCAAACAGCAGGTTTAGGATTTGGTGGATATAATACAGCTTCTACAGGAGCAACAGAAGAATATGACGGAACTAGTTGGGCAACAAATCCTGGAACTATGGTAACACCTAGACAACAATTAGCAGGAACAGGTACACAAACTGCCGCATTAGGTATGGGAGGTTCAGGAACACCTATTCCTACTCCTACTGGATTTACAAATGCAACTGAAGAATATGATGGTGCAACGTGGACATCAGGAGGAAATTTATCTGTTGCAAGAACTAACCCAGCAGCAGCTGGAACTCAAACTTCAGGATTATCTTTTGGTGGATATGACGGTTTACCTAATCGTACAAATTCAACTGAAGAATATAACGGTTCGGCTTGGTCACCAGGAGGAAATTTAGGTACAGCAAGACAAGAATTAGGAGGTTGTGGAACTCAAACAGCTGCTTTAGCATTTGGTGGTAATGATGGTGCTGCTACAAATATAACTGAGGAATATAATGGTTCTACTTGGACAGCAGGAGGAAATTTAAACACTACAAGAAGTGCTTTAGCAGGAACAGGTATTCAAACATCAGCATTAGCATTTGGTGGATATTTTCCAACATCAACTACTCAATTAGCTGCAACAGAAGAATATGATGGAACAAGTTGGACAAATACTACAAGTTTATCAACAGCAAGAATAAGATTAGGAGGAGCAGGAACAACCTCTGCAACATTAGCTTTTGGTGGTATAATTTCTGGAACTCCTTCAGCAGCAACCGAAGAATGGAATGGTGCAGGTTCTCTAACAACAAAAACAATTACAATAAGTTAACAGGAGGAAAATATGGCACATACAAAAACATACATAGTAGCTGAAAACTGGGGAAAGGGATTTATTGAACATAGCGAATCTGTTAAGTTTACAATCTCAGGATTTCCAGGAAACATTTGGCAAGTACCAGCACATAACAAAGATGCAAATCTTTGGATAAATAAAGTATTAGGTACTATTAAAACTAAAGATGAAGCACAAGCAATCGTAGATGCAGAAGTACAAGCTGCACAAGCTGCTTGGGATTTATTATCAGATGAAAAAAAAGCTATGAGAGATAGACCCACTAACATAACATTAGTGGAGTAAAATGGCAGATTACATAAACATATACGGACAAGATATATTAGCGGTAGCATCAGACCCAGCTAATCCAACATTAGGACAGATTTGGTATAATACGACTTCTAATACTTTGAAAGGTGAAAGTTATGCATCAGGTTCTTGGGCTACTGGAACAACTTTACCTGCTAGTATTACAGAAGCAGGAGGAACTGGAGCTGCAAATGATGGTATAATTTTTGGTGGTAGTAGAACAGGTGCTTCACCATCTATAAGAAATGACACATCACATTATGATGGATCAACTTGGACTTCTGGTGGAAATTTAGGAACTGCAAGAACATCAATAGCTTCAGCTAATCAATCTCCCACTACTGCTGCATTAGCATTTGCAGGAGAAGTTCCAGGAACTCCTGGAGGTTTAAATGCAACAGAAGAATATAATGGAACTTCTTGGACAGGAGGAGGAAATATGGGAACGGCTAGATATGCAGGAGTAGGTGGTGCTGGTACACAAACAGCTGGATTAGGATTTGGTGGATATAATGCACCATTAGGTGGACTTCAAAATGCAACAGAAGAATATGATGGATCAGCTTGGACAGCAGGTGGAAATTATCCAGTTGGAGCAAATGCATTAATAGGTTGTGGAACTCAAACAGCAGGATTAGGTGTTTCAAGTGCTACAAATGAATACAATGGTACTTCTTGGACAGCTGGTGGAACACCATCAGTTTCTGCAGGATATAAAATGTGTGTAGGAACTCAAACAGCAGCTTTAACAACTGGTGGTTTTGATGGATCTTTTTATACAACAACAGAAATTTATGACGGTACAGCTTGGACAACTAATCCTACTGGAATATCTTCAGCAAGATATTTTGCAGGAAGTGCTGGAACTCAATCGGCAGCATTTATAGCTGGTGGATCAACAACACCCCCAGCAGGATCTCAATCTTCTGTTGAAGAATGGACAGGTGCAGCACCAACAACAGTTACAATCACAGCTTCTTAACATTTACTTTATCATTTTAATAGTATAGAAAACTTATATTAAATGTCTCAGGAAAAAAGAAACATTCAGCCATTAATCGAAAAAGAAGAACCACACTTGCATAACATCTTACCAAGTGAAGATGTAAAAACATTTAAAAATATGGTGGGAGAACTTAGAGATACTTGGACAAAAAAACAAATCTTTAGAACAGAAACAGAAGCTAGAATATCTGTACTTCAAGATATGAAGTACCCAACTAAAGCTGCAAAGTATTGGCAATGCGTAAGAGAACAAAACGTATTCTTAGAAAACTTAATGTCATTATCATTTGATTATAGACGTAATGATATAAAGATTAAAAGATTAGAAAAGAAAATTGCCAACGAAAAAGATGATCTAAGAAAAGAATTATTACAAGTTAATCTTGATGAAAAGATTTACGCAAGAGCAAATATGGAACTTACTGCAAAAGATAGAATGAGAGAATTAAAAATGTGGTCTAAGTTAAAGAAAGAATATGATGATGGAACATTTGATACTAAAGATGTTAATCAACATCAATTAGATTCTTATTCAAAGATTATGCAAAACAAAGCTAAAACATTAACTGAGGGTTCTTCGCAACCTGAGGTCTTTAATGTATTGGGTCAATTAAAAACTATTGAGAGAGTACAAAAGGATAATGAATTGGGATATAAAAAACAAGAAGCTATTTCCTCAGAATCAAGTTTTGGAAAAAACTCAAAATAAAAACATATTTTTCTTAATGGCATTACCAAGATCAGGTAATACTTTATTTGCTTCTTTAATAAATCAAAATCCTAATTTTGCTTGTACTGCTAATTCAATAACAATGGAAATAATGAAAGATTTATTTCTATTAAAACAAACAGATGTATTTAAAAATTTTCCTGACCATAAGTCATTAGATAACATAATGGATTCAGTTTATGATCTTTATTACAAAGATTGGTCGCAACAATACATTATTGATAGAAGTCCAGTAATGACACCAGGTAATCTTGCTGTTATGCAAAGACATTTTAAACAACCTATTAAATGCATTATTATTTGGAGAGATTTAATGGACGTATTAGCTTCTTATATTAAATGGTTTGAAAATGAACCTACTGCATTTCCTAATAAATATGGAAAAAATACAATAGAAGAAAAATTAATGATGTTAATGAATAAAGATGGTGCTGTTGCAAAAGAATTAGTTGCAATACAAAATGCTCTACAACCACAATATAAACATATGTCGCATATAATAAAATATGAAGAATTAGTAACTCAACCTAAAAAAATACTACAATCTGTTTATGAATTTTTAGGCATTGAATATTACCCTCATTATTTCCACAACTTAAATCAATTTAAAATAAATGGCTTGAATTATGATGATACAGTAGTAGGTAATAATATGCACACAATTAAAACAGAAATGAGGTTAGAAGATAACCTATATAAAAAACTAATACCACAAAGCATTATCAATAAATATGGACACATAAAACTATGAATATATTAATATTTGGATTACCTGGTTCAGGTAAAAGTACATTTGCAAAGAAGTTAATAGCAGATAAAAAAATTGCTTACTTTAATGCAGATGAAGTTAGAAAAATGTTTAATGATTGGGATTTTACCGAAGCAGGTAGAATAAGACAAGCACAAAGAATGTTTGGTTTAACTGCATACGCATCAGGACATTGTGTAGTAGATTTTGTTTGTCCGTTTAATGAATGGAGAGATGATTACGATATTAAGATTTGGATTAATACTATTCAATCAGGAAGATTTGAAGATACTAATAAAATGTTTCAAAAACCAACACAAGTAGATTACGAAATTACAAACTATAATTATGAGGATATAATAAATGAAATCAACAATAGATTACAATAAACCAACAGCTATGATGCTTGGTAGATGGCAACCTTTTCATAAAGGTCATTATGAATTATTTAAAAAATCTCTTGAGAGAACTGGACAAGTTATTATTATGATTAGAAATATGCCTACTTCTAAAGATAATCCATTTGATGTTGAGCAAGTAAAAAAAAATATAGAAGAAGCATTAATTGAATATCAAGGTAAATATGAAATTATGGTAGTGCCTAACATAACTAACATTTGTTATGGTAGAGGTGTTGGATATAAAATAGAAGAAATAGTTTTACCTAAAGAAATACAAGAAATATCTGCAACTAAAATTAGAGCAAAAATGAATGAAGTTTAATTTCATATTTTTAGGTCAATCTATATTGCGATACGAAGTACCATTAAACATCTTCGTTGCAATCAATCAAATATACGAAACTAACTTTAATAAATTAGAACCAGCCAATAGACAACTTGTTGGTAAGATTCAAAACGAACATTCTATATTTTATGATGGAGATGATGAATCTAAAATGAAAAGACATAATCTTTTAACTAAGAATGTTTATGATTGGTTTATGCAAGTCTATCATCATTATTTAGATTGGAATAAAATTAATCAATATCAAACACATTTAAACTCAATATGGATTAATGAAATGAAAGCAAATGAATATAATCCTGTTCATATACATCAAGGAAATTTATTTACAGGTCTTTCATCTGTAATGATTTTAAAATTACCAACTAATTATGGAGTAGAATATTCAGCAGTAGATAAACCACAAAATGGTAAGTTACAATTATTAGGTTCAGCATCAGGTCAATTTGCTAAAGTAGATTATCAACCCATATTAAGAGAAAGAGACTTTTATGTATTTCCTTATGATATGAGACATTGTGTTTATCCATTTAATTCAACAAATGAAGTCAGACGTACATTAGCAGCAAACTGTGACGTACACTATAATCCAATAATGAATAGAGGAGCAGAATGATACATACAGAACCAAGTTGGAAATCTTATTTAGTAGAAACAACTGAACCTATTTTTACACCTGAACAATGCGAAATCATAAGTAAATTAGGTAGATCAATGCCACCACAAAACGCACAAGTAGGTGGAGGGTCAGGCGGAAAATACGATACTAAAACTAGAATATCACATATTAGTTGGATTCCAT
>Ga0208917_1000892_pt1 | contig 15038 bp, 5 predicted proteins | sample DEB08_DNA_10_FD_185500 | JGI IMG/M metagenome (GOLD analysis project Ga0208917, IMG submission 185500) | Aqueous microbial communities from the Delaware River and Bay under freshwater to marine salinity gradient to study organic matter... | ecosystem: Environmental > Aquatic > Marine > Coastal ...
TTATATAATCAATCTTGAAGATTCCATTGGTGGTAATAGTATTACGTTCAATGATGTTTCAATTACTGAAGCGATAGAAGATCATCTAGTTAATAATCTTCTATTAGCAGGTGAAGGCATTGATCTCACTTACGATGATGGTGCTAACACTCTAACAGTCGCAGCTGAACTTGCAACAGTAACAAATCCTGGTGTGGCAAACTTTGATTCAGATCAAATGACAGTAACATCTGGCTTTGTAACTATCTACGAGCTGGATGGCGGTACGTTCTAATAATATAGCAGTCTGGAGTATTCTTATGCTCCAGACTTTAAACTAAACCCTTTTCTAAGGATCTAAAATGGCAACTGCAATTAAGTTAAAGAAGTCGTCCGTCTCTAGTAATGCACCAGGAACAGGCGACATAGATTACGGCGAACTCGCAATTAACTACGCTGATGGTAAGCTGTTCTATAAAAACTCCTCAAATGTAATTAAGAATTTCTCTGACTCTGATGCAGTTCAGACTCAGATTGATAATGCAATTGTTGCTGCTGGTAGCTATAACGATGCATCAGTTGACGCGCATTTAAATACAAGTACTGCAACTACTAGCCAACATTTAACGTGGAATGGATCCGATTATTCTTGGGATTCAATAGCTGCAGGTGTGACATCGATCGATGATCTGAGTGATGGTAGTTCACCAGATGCTACATCACTTGGCTTAGGTACAAACGCTCTTGCGAATGATGATGGGTCAGCTAATAGTAACACAGCAGTTGGCCAATGCGCATTAAATGCTAATACAACTGGTCAATACAATGTTGCTGTAGGTAGTCTTGCTCTTGTTAATAATAAAACAGGTTCTCAGAACGTTGCTGTGGGCCAGTATGCTGGATATAACATATGTAGTAGTGCTAATGTAGCAATTGGTAATAATACTTTATATCAAACAACTACTGGAGGGTATAACGTAGCAATTGGTCAGAATGCAATGTATGCCAATACAACCGGCCAACAAAATACAGCTGTTGGTTATTATGCTATGTACTCAAACACAGGTGGTAAGTGTAATGTTGCACTTGGTACACAATCAAGTTATAATAACACAACAGGAGAAGCAAATACCGCTGTTGGTCACAATTCTCTGAATGCAAACACATCAGGTTGTGAAAATACAGCTATAGGATATGGAGCAGGTAGATTAACAACAATTGGAAGGTGGAACACTGCAGTTGGTTCTAAGGCGTTTTGTCGGAATACAAGCGGATCTTATAATACAGCTGTTGGTCAAGGGAGTTTGTTTTGTACTATTACTGGTATGTGTAATACCGCTCATGGTACGCTTGCTTTGTTTGCAGCTACAGGATCTAATAATACATCTGTAGGAATGGTTTCTGGTTGTACTTTAACGACAGGATCTAATGTTACTACTTTAGGCTATAACGCACAACCATCATCAGCTACCGTATCAAATGAAATAACGATCGGTGATGCTAATATAACATCATTTAGAATTCCAGGCCTACAAGCAACCGCAACTCATGGACAGGTGCTAGCATTCGACAGTGCTGGCGGTGATATAGCATTTACAACTGTTGCAGCTGGTGGTGCATCTTCTATTGATGAGCTAAGTGATGGTGTAAATGATACTACTGACGATAATTTAGGCCTTGGTGATGGCGCGCTGGCTGCAATCTCAGCAGGTGCCGGTACAGCTAATGAAAATACTGCAGTTGGTAATCGTGCTCTTAATGCTAATACTATCGGTGATTATAACACTGCAATTGGTTCTGATGCTTTATTTGTAAACACTACTGGTAGTAGTAATACTGCTATCGGTAGAGCAGCAATGAAATGTAATGTTACGGGAGTATCTAACATTGCTGTTGGTGTATCAGCTATGCTTAACAATCTTGGCGGATGTAACAATGTGGGAATTGGCAATTCTTCATTATGTGCTAATACAACAGCAGGAGATAATGTTGCTATTGGTCTTTTTGCACAAAGGAATCTAACATCAGGGTCTGGTGGTAACATTTCAATAGGTACATGCGCTCTTGCTACAGTGACAACAGGCTATCAAAATACTGTAATAGGTCACTATGGCGGTAGATCAATAAACGGAGCTGCAAGAAGTAACGTTGCGGTTGGTGCATACGCAATGCTGAACTCGACGTCTGGAATTCATAATGTTGCTCTTGGTAATGATGCTTTATATAATAACGGCGCTGGAGCTAACTACAACGTTGCTGTTGGATATGCAGCAGGTAGATCTAATAATGCTTCAGGCAATGTGTTTGTTGGATATAGTTCAGGATATAATAGTACTACTGGTGATGGTCTTGTTGGTATGGGCTATGCAGCACTATGTAAAAACACAACAGGTAACTATAATACCGCGATTGGTTGTTATGCATTAGCATGCAACACGTATGGATCTTGTAATACAGCGTTAGGTAGAGCAGCACTATGTGCTAATACTACTGGGACCGATAATACTGCTGTTGGCACTTTTGCAATGGCATTAAACACTTGTGGTGATCATAACACAGCTATCGGCAAGTGTTCAATGTACACAAATACCACTGGATTAGGCAACACCGCTATTGGTAAACACTCATTAAAAGCTCAAACCTGGGGTAGATATAATACTTCTTTAGGTAACTATGCGATGCAAGCTAGTATATCAGGTAGTTGCAACACTGCTGTGGGTTACGGTTCTTTATTTTTAAATACAATCGGAGAAAGAAACGTAGGTGTTGGCCACTATTCATTACGTAGTAATACTACAGGATGTAATAATACTGCTGTTGGCCAATATGCCGGGTGCACAATAACAACTGGATCTAATGTCACTGTTATTGGCCAAAACGCACAACCATCATCAGCGACCGTATCAAATGAAATTACTCTTGGTGATGCTAATATAACATCATTCAGAATTCCTGGATTACAAGCAACTGCAACTCATGGTCAAGTTTTAGCGTTTGACTCAGCTGGTGGAGATATTGCGTTCACTACAGTCTCTGGAGGTGCTTCTTCTATTGATGAGCTGAGTGATGGTATAAATGACGGGTCAAGTGTTGGTTTAGGTACAGGTGCATTAGCAACTGATGATGGTACAAGTAATCGCAATACTGCACTAGGACACCAAACGTTAGCCAACTCTAGCACTGGTTATGACAATACATCGGTTGGATGGTATGCACTATGTTCCAACACTGCTGGTTATTGTAATATAGCAATAGGTAGTGTAAGTCTCTGCGCAAACTCATCTGGTATTTGTAATGTCGCAGTTGGTGTACAATCTTTATATTCCAATACGACTGGTGGATGCAATATTGCTGTTGGTGGTACGGCTCTTCGTAACAACGTTGATGGTCAAAGAAACGTTGCTGTAGGTGCTGGGGCTTCTTACAGCAATACTACCGGTTATGATAATGTTGTGCTTGGTTATCAAACTTTAAAATCTAATACAACCGGTATGGGAAATATTATTATTGGTTCATGTGCTGGATGTACTGCCACATATGCTCAAAATAGTGTGGTAATTGGATACTATGCGGGATGTAGCGCTCAGAGGTTAAGCGATCAAATTTTTATTGGTTGTGGTGCTGGCAGAGCAACGACAACCGGAGCAAACAACGTTTTTGTTGGTAATAGTGCAGGTAGATTTAGTACTGTTTCGCAACAAAATATTGCAATTGGTATGTTTAGTGGATTTTATAATGTTAGCGGGAATTGTAATGTTACCCTTGGCTACTTTGCAGGTGCTAATAATACAACCAATTGTCATAATGTTGCAATAGGTGTTTGTTCACAATACGGTAGTGTATGTGGTAACCAAGTATCAGTTGGTGCATATTCTTTAAAAAATAGCACGACAGGTCATTCCAATACTGCTATAGGACATTGCTCTTTATTCACTAATACAACAGGTTATGGAAATACTGCTGTTGGAATGTGTTCATTGATCAGTAATACATCTGGTTATAATAATGTAGCTATGGGATGTGCTTCTTTACTTTGTAGCACGACAGCTTATGGTAATACCTCTATTGGTACCGGTTCGATGAGATTCAATACCACTGGATCATGGAACACATCATTAGGACAAGAATCTCTATATTCAAACACTGTCGGTACCTTAAACGTTGCTGTGGGCCCAGCAGCATTGTATACGAATGTTAGTGGTTCAAAAAATGTTGCTGTGGGATTTTATAGTCTTAGAGATAACGTAACGGGTGAGTGTAACGTTGCTGTTGGTTATGGTTCATTGCTTAATAATAAAGGCACTGGAAATGTTGCCGTTGGTACTCATGCTATCAAATCACTTACCACAGGTATAAACAATACAGCTGTTGGTTATGAAGCTCTCTGCAGTAATATTATTGGTAGTGGTAATACTGCTGTTGGTCATTATTCATTAAGGACGACAACAGGCAGTTGCAACACTGCTGTAGGTCGGTTTACTGCTCCTAATGCTACTTCTGCAGGTCTGACCTCTGCATTTGGTCACTGTACGTTGTATTCTTTGACTACTGGTCAAGGAAACACAAGTTTTGGTGCTGAATCATTAACTAACTTGACTTTTGGTAATCAAAACTCTGCATTTGGATTGCAGACCTTAAAAAGTCAAACCACTTCTAGCAGAAACAATGCATTTGGTTATCTTGCCGGCTGTTCTATAACTTCTGGCTATGATAATGTCATGATTGGGTCATGCGCAATGTGTGCTGCCGTTACATCACGATCTAATGTTGCTGTTGGTAATAATGCCATGCAAAGTGCTACTTCATCTTATGGTGGGGTTGCTATTGGATTTAAATCTATGGTGCAAGCTACTGGATCTGCTCAATATAATACTGCTGTTGGTAGTTTTTCTCTGTGTAATGCTACAGGAGGCGCGAATACAGCTCTTGGAGCTGCTGCTGGTGGTGGTATAACTTCAGGTGAATGTAATACAGTTTTAGGCAGATCTGCTGGCAATACGCTTACAACAGGTAGTTGTAATATTGTTATTGGAGCTGGGGCTCAGCCTTCAGCTGCTGGTGTATATAATGAAATTACTCTTGGCAATGCTAATATAACATCATTTAGAATTCCTGGCCTACAATCTGGTGCAACTCATGGTCAAGTTCTAGCGTTTGACTCAGCTGGTGGCGATATAGCATTTACTACTATTTCAGGTGGAGGAGGTGGATTAGACTCTGCTGCTGTCACTTCACTTATTGATTCTGATTATGTTCGTCTACGTCAAATAGGTGCATTAATTGATAGTGCTGTTCCTTCTGTTAAAGTTGGTGATCTCTGGTATGATAAGACCGATGGTACTCTCAACATTTATTATCAAGATAGTGCTGAAACACCAGTATTTGTTAACGTAGCATCATCTACTGCAGCAGCAGCTGGTGGCGCATCTTCTATTGACGAGCTGAGTGATGCAATTGCAGATTCAACTGGTGGAACATCGCTCTCTATTGGTCTAGGATCTGGTGCACTTGCTAATGATGATGGTAGTCTAAACAAGAATACTGCAGTAGGAATATGTGCATTAAATGCAACTGCTGCTGCAAGTTTAAATACAGCTGTTGGTATGGGAGCTTTGTGTTCGCTTACAACAGGGGATCAAAATACAGCTATAGGTGTTTGTGCTCTTAGGTGTCTTGGTAGTAGCACTTGGGCATACTATAATGTAGCTATTGGAGCTTGTGCTGGGTTAAACACTACAGCCGGGGTGAATAACGTTATTGTTGGGACATTTGCTGGTATAGATCCTAATTTGGCTACTGGCAATACATTAATCGGTCACCAGACAGGTACTGCAACCGAGGGTAGTTACGCAACAGCTTTAGGTTATAGAGCTCTGAGATTTAATACTACCGGTGGTGAAAATACAGCTATTGGTGGATTTTCACTTACCAACAATGTTACTGGTGGTTGTAATACTGCACTTGGTTTTTGCTCTATGGTCAATAATACTCTAGGTGACTGCAATACTGCTGTTGGTAGAAGTGCATTAAGAAGCAACGTAACAGGTTGTTTTAATACAGGTATGGGGGCAAATGCGTTAGAAGACAATACAACTGGTCATTCCAATACTGCTGTCGGCGGTGGTGCATTATGCTTAAATACAACTGGTCATTCCAATACTGCTATTGGCAGACTTGCATTGAGTTTGAACACGGGTGGTTTATACAATACTGCTGTAGGTTGTAGAGCTCTAAATCTTAACTCTACTGGTCAGGCTAACGTAGCCATTGGCTTGGCGGCTATGTGCTTAAATTCAACAGGTAGCCATAACACTGCTGTTGGTTTAAATGCATTACAACAAAATATAGGTGGTGTATGTAATATTGCAATTGGCCGTGGCGCATTGGGCTCAAACACGTCAGGGGATTGCAACGTCGCAGTTGGTAATCAGGCTTTAGGTAGCAATACTACCGGTAGTTATAACACAGCTATAGGTTTGGGAGCGCTTTGCGAAAATAGAACCGGATGTAGTAACACAGCTGTAGGTTATCAAGCGCTGTGCTCTAACTATTCTGGAAGAAATAACACAGCTGTAGGTTATCAAGCCCTATTCTCTAATAATGGTGGTTACGGTAACACAACAGTTGGTTGGAGTGCTGGACGTAGTATTCAAACCGGGCAATATAATACTATCATGGGCGCTTGGGCAGGGTGTACTAACACTGCAGCTAGTTTTGTGACTGCTATCGGTCAAAACGCGTTAAGAAATAATACTGTTGGCTATAGCACGGCTGTTGGTTGGTCTGCACTTCAAAATAACAGCACTGGGTCTGGCAACGTTGCAATGGGCCCACAATCGTTATACTTTAATACTACTGGTAGTGAAAACGTAGCGTTTGGCGCGTGCAGCCTCTGCGCTAACACTACTGGTAATAGCAACACAGCTATTGGGTATACAGCACTAAAGGCCAATACATTTGGCTGCCAAAACGTTGCTATTGGCGCAAATGCTCTGAGATTAAACACCACAGGGTCAGAAAATATTGCTATTGGACTAAGTGCTTTAAATAGCAATACCATCGGTGGTGGCAATGTTTCTATTGGTCGATCTTCTTTGACCGGTAACACCACAGGTGCTTGCAATGTATCGGTTGGCTTCTACTCTATGGTTGGAAATACAATTGGAACTCAAAACGCGGCCATTGGTGCAAATTCATTGCGTTGCAATACAACTGGAGTTATGAACACAGCGGTTGGACATGATGCTTTGTGCTCTAACACAACTGGGTTTAGAAACACAGCTGTTGGCTCGTGCACATTGTGCAAAAACACGTGTGGTGTAAGAAATATTGCTATTGGCTCAGCAGCAATGCAAAACAATACTACTGGAAATTGTAACGTTGCTGTTGGTCCAGCTGCATTGTTTAATAATACAATAGGTGGTAAAAATACAGCAATTGGGTATGGTGCGGCATATAGTCTTACAACTGGTAGCAACAATACATTACTTGGTAACGGAGCAGCTACTAGTTCAGCAACTGTATCAAACGAAATAACACTTGGTGACACTAATGTTAAGACGTTCCGTATCCCAGCTCTGAGCTATAGCATTGATAGTACTGGTGAAGTATCAGCAGTAAACTTTAACACAACTTCTGATCAAAACCTCAAAGAGAATATTGAGCGTATTAATAATGGTATAGATATAATTAACAATATCAATCCTGTTAGCTTTAATTGGAAGTCATCTGGTAAGAAATCATATGGTGTTATTGCTCAGGAAATTGAGCAGTTGATTCCTGAAGCAGTTTCCACTAATATAGAAGGGAACAAGCATGTTAACTATACGCAGATTATTGCGTTCTTAGTAGATGCTGTACAAGATCAACAAAGACAAATAGATGAGTTGAAATCTAAAATACAATGAGGATATAATGAAAGTTGTTCTAGTGACAGGGGGTTTTGACCCCCTCCATTCTGGTCATATTGAATATTTTAAAGCTGCCAAAGAACTCGGAGATATTCTCTGTGTTGGTATTAATAGCGACGAATGGTTGACTCGTAAAAAGGGTCGACCATTTATGTCTTTTGAAGAACGAAAAGCTATTGTTGAAAATATCAAACCAGTTGGATATGCATTTGGGTTTGATGATCAAGATGATACAGCAATAAAAGCTATAGAGCACGTCAAAGCTACTTTTCCAAAACCTGAAGTTGTTTTTGCCAACGGTGGCGATAGAACAAAAGACAATGTTCCTGAAATGGTATTTGATGATGTTCAATTTGTTTTTGGTGTTGGTGGTACTGATAAGATGAATTCAAGTAGTTGGATACTTGACGAATGGAAAACCCAAAAAACAGAAAGAGAATGGGGCTATTGGCGTGTACTCGATGATAAGGATACGGTCAAAGCAAAGGAGTTAGTAATTTATCCAGGGAAATCATTATCCGACCAAAGGCATTTTTATAGAAATGAGCATTGGTATGTCCTAGAAGGTGCTATGATGATGGATATTGAGCATGGGGAGATAATCTCGACAAATGTGGGTAGAGATAAGACTATTACATTAAGACAGCATCAAACCTATGTTATAAGAAGAGAAGACTGGCACAGAGCTTATAATCCATACGATAAGCCTTGTCACATACTTGAAGTACAGTATGGAATAAAATGTATCGAAGAAGATATTGAACGTAGAAATATTATAAATAAAGGTATGAATATCATGCCTAGTAACCTTAAAGGAGTCGAAGATGGCAACATACGCACCAATCACTAAAACGCTCGTGAAAGCAGTACCTACGAAGCGTGCATCAGATAACTTTGTAACCCGTTGGGAGATCGAAGTCAACTATGCATATGCAGGAGATGCAGACGCAGATCCAGTACAACCAGCATGGGATACTGATTACTCAGAATCAGTCCAAATCGAAACACCAGAAAAAGTTGCAACAGGCTACACAAGAGCCGAATTGATTGCAATGATGCCTGCTGTTATCGATGATCATGTTTTCCATGCTCATTACGAAGCGTTCAATCTCGCACCAGCAGAACCAGAAGAATCAGCAGAAAACGACTTTGATTTAGATACTCTAGGTTAATGGATATTCTATATCATGAGAAACGTTATGATTGCTGCGCCATCGTACGATGGCACTATAACTGTATGGCATGCATCGGCTCTAAGTGAGACCTGTAAGTTAGGTCTCACAAAAGAGATTAACGTATATTGTATATACATGTCATACGATTCTCTGGTTCAGAGAGCGCGAAATGATATTGTCCAACTAGCATTAGATCAACAAGTTGATGATTTGGTTTTCATTGATTGTGATGTAGATTGGACACCAGAAGATTTCTTCAAGCTATTAGAATATGATGTTGATGTCGTAGGAGGAATCTATCCAAAGAAGGGTGATACTGAAGACTATCCAGTCAAAGCATTAAATCAGAATTTAAAGTTTGAGGAAAATGGTCTGATAGAAGTGGAAGGAATTGCAACAGGATTTTTGAGATTAACAAGAAAAGCGTTGCAAACAGTTTCAGATGATAGTATAGAATATACAGAATCGCATAAACCAAAACCAATTAAAATGGTTTTTGATATTACAGTAGATGAAAAAGGTGAATTGATATCTGAGGATATTGTATTTTGTAGGAAGTGGAGAAAGTTGGGTGGAAAAGTATGGTTTGATCCGTCTATAAAACTTTCACACGTAGGTACAAAACGTTGGAATGGTGACTTTATGAGATGGTTAGATAAAATAAAACAATAAGGATTAACCAATGGCAATTAAAGTTCAAGGTACCACAGTTATTAATGACAGCGCCGCACTGCAGAACATTACTGCCTTGGACGCCACGACTAGTGCAACAATCTCCTCTGCAGTAGGCGGTGGTGGAGCTTCTGCCATTAACGATCTAAGCGATGCTTCTACTGCTGGAACAAGAAACTTAGCTTTAGGAACTAGCGCTGGTACTGGCCAGGCCGGAAACACAACAGTCGGATTTGAAGCTGGATGTAACTTATCAGCTGCTAACGGTGATCAGAACATATTTGTGGGTACTTACGCGGGTAAATCATTCTCAGTAGCTGATCACCAAATTGGTATTGGATATGGAGCGATGTGCGCTGGGTCTTCTGTTCCGTTCTATAACGTAGCGGTTGGCTCATATGCTATGATGAATATTACAGGCGGATGTAATACAGCGCTGGGTGGAAGCGCAATGCGTTGCAGCCTTAATGCAACCTGTAATGTAGCTGTTGGATATAACTCTCTATACTTTAATACAACAGGAATAAATAATACTGCAGTTGGTGTAAATGCATTATACTCTATGACAACTGGACAAAACAATACAGCAATTGGAGTCAACGCTCTTTGTGCTAGCACAAATGGCAATGAAAATACCGTTGTTGGTACGAATGCACAAAGGCAAACCACTTGCTTTACTGTTGCTGTTGGATTTAATGCTTTATTTAATTCATCAGGTAATCAAAATGTCGCAGTTGGTCATTGTGCTTCAACTTCAAATACGACTGGTTCCGGTAATGTTACTCTAGGCTATAGAAGTTTTCGTAATAATACTACTGGCGTAAACAGCGTAGCTATTGGTATGAATTCAATGTGTAATAACACCGGCGGATATTTCAATGTTGGTGTTGGGGGAAGTACGTTATTTAATAACACAACTGGTTATGGAAATACTGCTGTTGGATATCTCTCAGGCCAAAGCGTTGAAGGGTCTAACGTTACCACAATTGGTTATATCGCTCAGCCAAGCTCAGCTACCGCTACTAATGAAATAACATTAGGTAATGCTAATGTCAGTTTGCTTCGTATTCCAGGGCTTGGATCTACTGATGGTCATGTGCTTACGTATGATTCTGCTAGTGGTGGTATTGTTCTGGCAGCTGCAGGAGGTGGTGGTGCTTCTTCTATTGATGGTCTAAGCGATGGTAAATCGCCTGACACTACATCAATTGGTCTTGGTACTAATGCGCTAGCTAATGATGATGGATCTTCTAATCGTAATATTGCATTGGGTCAATCAGCTCTACAAAATGTTACTACTGGATGCCGGAACACAGCCATAGGTTACGGTACTCTGACGGCTCTAACTACTGGTTGTGAAAACACAGCTATAGGCAACCAGGCTCTCTCTTGCGCTGTGACAACAAGGTATGGCACTGCGATTGGCTCTCTTGCCAGTTTCAGAGATACATCTAGCGTTAGAAATACTGCAATAGGTTTCCAGGCTAAGATGTATGGTAATGGTAACGATAACACAATGATTGGTGCATGTGCTGGTCGATTAACTAGTGGGGGATGTAACACAGCTGTTGGTGCCCAATCGTTATTGAATAACACAACAGGTGGTTGCAATACAGCTGTTGGTAGTTATGCATTGAGATGTAATACTACTGCTAGCTGTAACACTGCTGTTGGTAGTGATGCTATGTATTTTAATACTAGTGGTCATACTAATGTAGCTGTTGGCTATCAATCATTGTGTAAAAACACACGTGGTTGTTATAACGTAGCACTAGGTGCTTGTGCTAGTTATGGTAATACATCCGGGATTTATAATACCGCAGTTGGTTTGCTGGCGCTAAAATGTAATACTACGGGACGTTTTAACGCGGCAGTTGGTTCACTAGCTTTATTCAACAACACATGCAGTGATTATAACACTGCTTTTGGTAATAGTGCCCTTCGTAATAATACTACTGGTACTACTAATACTGCTATTGGTGCCTCTTCTGGCTGTACAATTACTACTGGATCAAACTTAACTGTTCTTGGCTATAATGCTCAGCCAAGTTCAGTGACAGCTACTAATGAAATCACACTTGGTGATTCTAATGTCAGTCTACTTCGTATTCCTGGTCTAGGATCAACAGATGGTCATGTACTGACATATGATTCTACTAGTGGGGGTATGATTCTAGCAGCTGCAGGAGGTGGTGCTTCTTCAATTGATGGTTTGAGCGATGGTAAATCACCTGATGCATCCTCACTAGGCCTTGGTACTAATGCTCTAGCTAATGATTATGGTACAACAAATCAGAACGTTGCTATAGGTTGTAATGCGCTGTGTACTAATGTTACAGGATGTTTTACTGTTGCTATTGGTGTGTGCGCATTAACAAACATGACAGGGTTCGGTTGTAATACAGCAGTAGGGTATTGTGCATTAGCTAGCAACACTACAGCTAATGGAAATGCTGCTGTTGGTACTTACGCATTAAGATTTAGCACTGGAGGTAATAATACCGCTTTTGGTAAAAGCGCAATGGCGAGTAATACTACTGGTTATCAAAACACTGCTGTAGGTCAAGGTGTAATGTCCAGCAACACACTTGGTGGAGATAATACTGCCATTGGATTCAATGCATTGTCTTTCAATACTACTGGTAACTCAAACGTTGCTGTTGGAAATCATGCTTTGGGTAAGAATATAAGTGGTTATGAAAATGTTGCTGTTGGTAAAGTAGCACTGTATTGCAATGTTAGTGGTCAGCAAAATGCTGCTGTTGGCACCTGCGCAATGAGACAGAATTGTGGAGGTAACTGTAATGCTGCGCTCGGTAGTTATGCATTGTATAGTAATACCTATGGTAATGAAAACGTTGCTATAGGCCGGACTGCTTTATATTACAATATTTCTGGAAAGAAAAACGTTGCTGTTGGTGTTTGTGCTTTGAATTGCAATACAACCAATAGTTATGGTACAGCTGTAGGATATAGAGCTGCTTACGCTTCCTTAGGCTCTGCTCCTACAGCAGTAGGTAACGAAGCCTTGTATTGCACAACAACAGGTGCTAACAATATTGCCATCGGCAGTGTAGCAATGAGAAATAATCTTACTGGTAGTTATAACGTTGCTATTGGTACGTCTGCCTTGAGGCAAGGCACCCAACCTGAATCTAACGTTGCTATTGGTTTTGGTGCTGGATATAATATAACAACTGGTAGATATAACGTTGCTATTGGTACCTCTACAATGAATGCTACTACAACAGGTTGCAACAACGTCGCGATTGGTAATAATGTTCTTACTGCAAATACAATAGGTAGCTGTAATGTTGGAATAGGTTACCAGTCACTGCGTTTTAATACAACTGGTAAAACTAATACTGCTGTTGGTAGCTGGGCTTTATATAGTAATACCACTGGTATCGACAACACTGCTGTTGGTTATTGGGCAATGTACTCTAGCACAGGTTCTTACGGAAACGTTGCAGTTGGCCGCTTTACATTGCGATGTTTAACTACGGGTGGATATAATATAGCCGTTGGTCATTGCGCGCTTGTAAATAAAACAAATCAGGGGTATGACATAGCAATAGGTAATATAGCTCTGGGATGTACTACTGGTGGAAATGGTAGAAACATTGCTATTGGTAATCAGGCTTTGAGAATGGCTACAACTGGACATACAGATAACGTTGCCATAGGTTCATATGGTTTAACTAATATTAGTAGTGGTGATAGAAATATTGGTATAGGTTGTAGAGCCGGCCAGGGAATAACATCAGGTTCTGATAACATTAACATTGGACCCGCTGCTGGATGTGAGATAACGACAGGTTCTGGAAATATTATTCTTGGCAGATACAGCGGCAACGGAGATGGTCTAGACATCCGCACCTCAAGTAACAACATCGTACTGTCAGATGCGAGTGGTAACATTGGTATGTTCATCGACAGTTCACAAGATGCACACTTTGATGGTAACGTTATTGCTTATTCAACTACAATTTCAGATGAACGCTTAAAGACTGACATTAAACGTATTGATAATGCACTAGATAAGTTATCTCAGCTTAACGGCTATACCTTTACTTACAAGAAAGATGGTAGAGCATCAGCTGGCGTTATAGCACAAGAAGTAGAAAGAGTATTACCGTCTGCTGTTTCTAAGAAAGAAACGCCACTTCATGCTGAACAGGGCGAACAATATAAGATTGTGCAATACGATCAGCTACACGGTTTACTGATTGAAGCAATCAAAGACCTAAAAGCAGAAATTGAGGAGCTAAAGGATGCCGCTTACAAGTAGTGGTCAGATTGATCTTAATTCAATGCACGTCGAAGCTGGAGGTACTACTGGCACCGAATGTAGTATGAATGATGCAGATATTCGGGGGTTGATCTCTAAAGGTGCTGCAGCACAGATGGGCTTTAATGAGTGGTATGGGGCAAGTGCTTCAGTTACGCCACAAAACATTTCAAGCTTCACATCAATAAATGGAACCGCTGTTACTTCGATTCATGCTTTATATGTACATGATAATGGCGACTTTCAGGTACATTTTAGATTTAGTGGGCAACAGTTTAATGCCCGCGGTATTTCAACAAATGATGGTTCCAGTTGGAGCACAGCCACACAATTGACGTCATCTGGTTCTAACCAAACTTTTGCACCACTTGCACTTGTTAACAATTCCGATAGGTCGTATTTACCATTTGGCAGTACAGGGGGGGTTTACACTACGCAACTCGGAGGAAAATTCTCCAATATGTCTTGGTGGTATTTGCCTGATACTGGTCGTGACCTTGAAATACCTAATAGTCAGAGTTATTCAAGACGAACATTTCATCTAGGCAGGGATCAAAACAATAAAACAGGTCAAATTATTGGTGTAGGAAGAGATGGAACAGGCAACGCAGGTTGGCAGTGGAACGGGTCGTATACATCTACCGCAATAGCAAGTTCGAATGTAACCAGTTTCCCAGTGCCATCAACGGGAACCGGTTATATTGACAATGGACATCCTTGGAAAAAAGGCAGTAATGTTTTCATGATAGGAAGGGGTGGTACTGCTGCAATTCAAGACCCAATTCTTTCGCTTTATTCTTCAAATAGTGGATCAAGTTATTCGGCAACCACAATTAGAACTCTAAATACCAGCACTGAGGCCAATCAAATACTGAGAGTTGGGAATAGCGCGGTAGATGAAGCAAATGACGATTATTATCTTGCAGTAAGAGTAACCCTGAATACCGGAAATAGTATTGAGCAGTTGTACAAAACAACCGCCTCTAGTGCGGGCACAAGTTGGACGCAAGT
>Ga0208917_1000893_pt1 | contig 15036 bp, 8 predicted proteins | sample DEB08_DNA_10_FD_185500 | JGI IMG/M metagenome (GOLD analysis project Ga0208917, IMG submission 185500) | Aqueous microbial communities from the Delaware River and Bay under freshwater to marine salinity gradient to study organic matter... | ecosystem: Environmental > Aquatic > Marine > Coastal ...
GCTGCCGCCCGGCAAATTAATGAACCGGTCGACATTTGCGCCAGCCCAGCGGTAAATCGCTTGGTCATCATCTCCTGCGGCATACATGCGCACTGAATGTGCGTCCAGAATGTCGGCGATGTCCCATTGTAGGTTGCTCAAGTCTTGCGCTTCGTCGAGAAAGCACAGGTCAAACTCCGGACAGAACCGATCAGACTGATCCACAAACGCTTGCAGCATGTCGGTGAAGTCGTACAGACCCAGCTTTTCTTTGTACTCACGCAAGCATTTGTCGACGTAGGACACCGTGTTCCAGTCGGCTTCGATGTTGCTTTCGTTATATTGCTCCCGCAAGGGCACCTGACGCAGTCGAGCCAAGTTAATCAGACCTAAAATGGGGTCATTAGAAGACACCATTGATGGTACATCTTCGTCAAAGCTTTGGTTCTTGGCCCCGCCAAGCGATACGCCAATGGCGTTGCTCAGTTCTTTGTAATTCTGCTCCTGCATAACCTGCTCTGGCCGGATGTCGGTCATCGTCAGCGCCAGCGAGTGCAAGGTGCGGAAATAGATCAGGTCTTTCTTGGGGTCCAAGCCAAACCGTGCTGCGGCCCGCTCTTTTGCTTCGTTGGCCGCCTTACGCGTGAAGGCGAGGAACGCAATCCTATGCGGATGCGTCCCTTTCTCCAACGCGTCGTCCACCATGTTTAGCAGGGTTGTAGTTTTTCCCGTGCCCGGCGGTCCAAAGATTCGAAACATCTGGGTCTACCTCCTCAATAGCCGCAATAAGCTCACGCAAACTGCGTAGACCGAAATTTGGTTGTTTAATCATTTCTTCAGGCGACACGACGTCGATGAACAAAAGCAGGTTCAAGTCTGCGGCACCCATGTTCAGCAAGGCGTTTCTGACGCGTATGGAAATATCCAGTGCGCCAACAGGCATCTTGCCGTTTGTCTTCTTACTGGCTTCCGCCCAGCGTCTGTGCTTCATCAGGTTTTCTGCTTTGAAAACGATCTGGCGGACACGCTCCCGTGAAATGTTGTACTTCTCGCCGATGCTATCTAGCGTCCGCTTCTCTACAACGCGCATACGGTAAATTGCCCAGTTTCTTTCACGATACTGCTCTGCAAAATCGTAACGGTTTGTGCGAAAAACATTCTCCGTCAAAACGGTGCCTCCTCTGATCCAAACTTCGGCGGATTGATGTCGATGTCTGCTACATCAAAGGCCGGTATCTTCCAAACACGCACCGCCCTTCCTTTAATTTTCAAAACCACGCTTTCGCCACTGATGTCACGCAGACGCTGGGCAATCTTGTGTGATTTGTATTCGAAGAATTTGTTCTTCCGCAGGAATGCCTCGAAGTCTTTCAGGCGGAAGTACGTCCAGCCTTCCTCTTCGTCGGTCCATGGGCGACGGAGCAGGATTTCTTCTTTGTCTTGCGCTTGCTGTAAATGACGGCAGAACTCTTCGAGGTAATCATAGAACTGGCCACTGATGCTTGCATCCTGCGCCACTTCGATGATCGCGCTCTCGTTGTCGCGCATTTCGTTCAGCAAGGTGCTGATGCGGCTTTCCCACTGCTGCTTTGCCACAGAACGCGGCATGAAGTTAAGCTGCTCCATGCAGGATCGCTGGAACGTGATCTGGTTCATAAGCGCGTCTGTGTCTAGCTCCAAAGGCTCCCCATTGACGTCCATAAACCAGACCGGGGGCGTGGAGTTATACTTGCGCAGGTTTGCGATTGTGGCCCCTGCTACAGCCGCTCCTATACCGTTTTTACGGGTTCGGCATAGCTCTTTGTTGCAGTAAGCATTGATTGGAGCGTCGTTGCATTTGTAAGCATAGTCTTTCCGCTGGACTTGCTTTGCAACTACGTTGACCTCCGGGAGTGGAAGCGGCGGAGATAGGTACTCCATGTTGTATTTAAGGATTTCGGATTCCCAACTATCTGGATACGCTTTTCGTAAATAAACGCCGATGTTGAATAACCCATTATTGCGGCCCCCTTCGCTGATCTTCATCTTACAAAGTATCTGTAAGCAGGGCGGGCCATCCTGAAGCAGTTCTGTCTCGCCACTGCCTACTACTTGTAGCTTAACAACTTCTTCCGGCGTCTGGGCATGTTTTTCGTACAGGTCAAAAAATTCTTCTATTGACGCCGATGTTCCATCGTCCAGAAATGCGTAACGCAGCCCGTTTTCTGCATCATAGTATGGCAAATTGAGAAAGTTACCCACGTCGCCACGATCCAGATGCAGCTTAACCTGCTTAGGGAATATTTCGCTCTCGCCATAGCCGAGGGCCGCGGACATGTGTTGCAGAGCCTTCTGCATGTCTTTTGCTTCAACCCAGTCCTTTGAGAACAGGAAACAATGCGCACCGCCTGACTTAGAGCGGCACACGACCAGCGGAAGCTGCATCCGCCGTATTTTATCTATGAGGAGCTTATGGTCGAGGGGGTACTGATCGATGTCGATGCAGCCCCACTTACAGCAATTGTCTTCGTTGATCGGGATAATGCCCAGACCATTGCCGTTGCCAGATAAATGGTTTTCCCAAAGCTTCTTGGTGCGGGGTTCGCGTAGAACGCCTGCCTTTCCCTTGGCTTTGCCATTAGCGCCTGTTTTTTCTATTTTGAAGTAGCCATAGGCTTCCTTCAGACCATCAAATATGGCCGCAAATTTTTCTACTGACATTGTTGCCCCCTACGGAAAAAAGCGGCAGGGCCCGTAAGCCCCGCCGCAATGACGATTAGAATGGTGTGTCACCATTCACAGTGTCATCTTCCGTATGCTTAACAACAACATCACCCGCCGTGATGCTTTCAGCAAACTGCTTTGCACGGGAATACAAAGCCGCGTCAGTGATGGGGCCTTCCAGACCCATCTCCCAGCCATGCCAAGAACCTTTGGAGTTTTCTTCACCGATGGTCTTGAGGTGGTAGATGTGTGAGAAGCGGGGCGGCGTGAACGGCCCGTTCTTTCCCTGCATCTGACGGGACGCCATCATGCTGTTCCACTTACGCGACTTCTTGAGCTGCGTAGATTTCATAGCAATCAGTGCGGTCTCCGCGGACCCATCGTCGTTGAGGACGATCACAAAATGCTGGTGCGTCTCTTCGATGTAGTCGCCATCGCCGCCAACAACGTATTCTTTGTTGTCGTCGGGTGAACGCTCCGTCTTGGGACGCTGGTCTTGTGGCTCGTAAATTGCCACGGGCGCACCGCTACCACTGCCACGTGGTGCCCACTGAATGAACCGTCGCTGGTAAGCACATGGGATGACGCGAATGCCCGTCTTACCTTTGATGATTGCACCAGTTACGGTGTTGTAAATGTCGCCCTTACGAGCCTCTTCGTTTTCGTCCAACACAGGGTCATTACCTGACAGAACTTTCAGGAAGGGAAGAGCCATGTCCTCCTGTCCCATGTTCTCCATGCCACGGCCTGCGTCAGCCTCAAACATAGATGGATCAAATGCCGCGACTGCGGTGTTTTCTTTGGTAGCTACTGCTTTTGTATCGGCCATTATTTTTTACCTTTCTTGATAACTGCACGTTGTCCAACCCATGCTCCAAAAAGCTCCATGGGAAATTCATCACCTTCTTCTACACGTTCCTTAACGAAGGCGCGTAGCGTCTGGGGGTGAATTTCTGTCTTTTGCTCTGGAACATACCCTTGTTGCTGCGCGAAGGCAGCGAAGGCGCTTGCTTGGTCGTCCTCGCCACGGCCAAACTGACAGATGACACTGTTCTTGATGATGTCATCGTATCCGTTTTCACGCAGCCATTCGTAGGCTTGAGGACGGTTGTTTACGAGGATGGAAGCCCCGTAAGTTTGTTTCACCTCGACCTGTGAACCATCATCGAGGCTAAACGAAGAAATACCAATTTCTGCAAGCATGGCTGGCATATCTTCATCCGTGAGCTTCAGAAGAGCCTTCTTTTCAGCCTTGAGGTCTTCCTCTAAGCTGGCAATACGGTCTTCTTTGTCTCGGATTTGGCGGGCCAACGCGGCTACCGAAGTAAGTCCCTGTTGGTCTAGCTTTTCGACCGATGACGCAAGCGTGTCTTCAAAGTCTTGCTCCATCAATTTTGCGAGTTCGTCACTCATCGTCTTTCTCCTGTCGTGGTTGAAGGCACCGTTCGGGCCTTGACAAATGCAGATAATATCTTATACTCAGCTCTTGTCAAGCACAATTTTTACATGGGGCAAAAATGCAGGGATTTGAGTTCAAGACCAAGCCTTACGACCACCAGCGCAAGGCGTTGTCTGACTCGTGGGCCGCGGAGTATTATGCGTTGTTCATGGAGATGGGGACAGGCAAGTCGAAGGTTGCCGTAGACAACATGGCCATCCTTTATGAGATGGGAAAGATCAACGCTGCATTGATTGTCGCTCCCAAGGGTGTGTACGACAACTGGGTCAAGGGCGAGATACCCGTGCATCTTCCAGACCGCATTGAACGGCAGGTTCTGCGATGGACGCCGCAGAAGACAAAAAAGTTTGAGAGCGAGCTGATCGACTTCATCACCTTGAAGGACAAGGTGCTGAAGATTTTTGTGATGAACGTCGAAGCGTTTTCCACGCCCCGTGGGACAGAAGCCGCGGAAGCCTTCTTGTTCCAGAACCCAGACAACATGATTATTGTCGATGAAAGCACGACCATCAAAAACCGCAAGGCGCAACGCACAAAGAACATCGTGAAGCTGCGTGACCGCTCGAAGTATCGCCGCATCCTTACCGGATCGCCCATCACTAAGTCACCAATGGACCTGTTCAGCCAGTGCGACCTGCTAAAGGACAAATGCTTGGGCTTTAATAGCTACTTTGCTTACCAAAGCCGTTACGCCAACGTGCAGAAACGCACTATGGGGCATCGCAGCTTCCAACAGATTGTCGGATACCGTCGTTTGGACGAACTGTCGGAAAAGCTGGACCGGTTCAGCAACCGCGTCTTGAAAGAAGACTGTCTGGACCTGCCGCCCAAGGTGTATATACGCCGTGAGGTGCCGCTGACCCCGGAACAAGAGCGCCTGTATATACAGATGAAAAAGTTAGCTCTGGCCAAGATGGAAAGTGGAGAGTTAGCAACGACCGCCAGCGTACTGACCCAAATCATGCGTTTGCAGCAAATTTGCTGCGGTCACCTTGCTCCGGATGACGAAGAAATTAAGCCCATTAAGAACAATCGCTTGAGTGAGCTGCTTGGTCTGGTCGAAGAGGTGAACGGCAAAGCCATCATTTGGGCCACATATTCGCACGATTTGGAGATGATCCGGAGCGAGATAGCCAAGCTGTATGGCGAGGACAGTGTTGCCTGCTATTACGGGGCGACCCCGCAGGACGAGCGTCAGGAAATCGTCAACCGGTTCCAAAACACCCGTGATCCGCTGCGGTTCTTTGTCGGCCAACCCAAGACAGGTGGTTACGGCATTACGCTGACGGCTGCCAACACCGTCATTTACTTTTCCAACAGTTATGACTTGGAAATTCGCTTGCAGTCAGAAGACCGTGCGCACCGTATCGGTCAGGGCCACAAGGTGACCTACATCGATCTGGTTTCTCCAGACACGATTGACGAGCGTATTTTGGAGGCGCTGCGGAACAAGATTGATATTGCCGGTCAGGTGCTGGGCGAAGACGCCAAAGACTGGTTGCGCTGATCCTCTTCGGGTGGCGCAAACGCTGCATACTGGCGATAAAACTCTATGCCGCGAGCCTCTTCTTCAGGCTGCGGCGCTTGCTGCATAATATTTGGGATCATGCTGCGCGTTTTGCCAAAGTCAGGCTCCTGCGTAGGCTGCGAGAACACCGAACCCACACCAGTTGTAAGATATTCGCTCTGCACAGGTGCTGGCGGCACATAACCGGGTGTCCCAAGGCCCTCGGGCCGTGGTTGGGGACGTCTGGACGGGTCTTCGCCGGGAACGCGTGTGTAAAACTCGTTCATGGCCGGTAGAATTTCGCCTGTGTCCACACCGTGGATTTGCGCGACATAATTGCGGGTTTCCTCGAATGGAGGCACACCGCCGTATTTGTTCACGTTGCCGGGGCCTGCGTTGTACGCCGCGAGGGCCAAGGGCACTGATTGGAACGCGTCGAGCTGTTGGCGCAAGTAACGCGCACCGCCACGAGCGTTTTCAACGGGATTGTTCGGGTCTACCCCAAGTTCCCGCGCCGTTCCGGGCATAAGCTGCATCAGACCGATAGCGCCAGCTTCACTGACAGGGCCTTGACGGCCTCTGTTTTCGGTCCACATGACGCGCAGGTACAGATCAGGGTCCACGCCCTCTTCCATGGCGATGTCGATAGGGTCAAACCCGTAATCGTTAATCACCTTTTGGCGCATTTCTTCCAAATCTTCAGGCGTGATCGGCGTCACTGCCCCACCTTGTGCGTAATTCCGGAATAGACCGGCCACTCCGCCTTCAGCAAATCCCATGGCAGTCGATCCAAAACCTGACATGCCCGCCAAACTTACTTCGGGGTTTGATCCAAAGGTATCACGGCCTGCCGTGTAGTATTGGCCGGGCGCTGAAATAACTTGTTGTGCCGTAGCGCCAGCATTGCCGCGCCGGACAGCACGGGCTTGTGCCTCTTTCACATATGCGTCAACGTCTTCACCGCTAAAACCGGGGTCTTGTGGAGCAACCGGTGCGTCACCGCCTTGGAAAACGGGTGCCGTTCCGACCCATTCGCCGGGCGAAGCCACGCTATCCGCCCAGTCGTCATATGGCGTGGTCCGGTCAGTCGCGTTCCATGCCGCAATGGCGTCGTTATAGGCGTTTGCTTTTGTGCGCCAATCTTCGAGGTCCGCGTTATAAGCGTTTACCGCCGCGTTGTGCGCGTCAACAAGCTCTTGATATGCGCCAGCTTCGGTTTTGTACTTATCGAGCGCCGTGTTGTAGATGTTAATCCGGTTATCATAGTCTTCCATGATGTCCCGGTCATACTTATAGTAACGGGCTTGCGGGGAGGCGTACTGGATAATTCCTGCCATTTTAGCCTCCCATTAAGCTGCCGATACCGAGGAGTTCGCGGTCCTCTGGGAAAAGAGCTGCAAACCTAGTCCTATCCACTGGTCCCGAAGATTGAATAGGTGGCCGAGGAGGGGCCGCGGAAGCCTGTTGAACCGGGTTAGGTGCAGCACCGCCGCCCTGAGTGGGAAGTTGGGCAGGCGGAACTAGAGCCCCTTGCTGGTCAGGCGCGGGGACAACTGGTGTAGGAGCAGGCGCGGGCACTGGAGCCGGAGCCGGAGCCGGAGCCGGAGCGGGTTGTTGCTCTTGCTCGACGCCTTGCAAATAATTCTGGATTTCCAAAGCCTCTTGCTCATTCAAGTTCTGGACCGCGGGCGCTGTGCGGCGAATGCTGCTCATAATGCCGTTGTCGATCAGACCTTGGATCAAAGCTTGGCCAATACGTTGCTGTTCTGCTTCGTTTGCGCCGCGGCGTAGCACGGTAGCCAAAAGCTGCGGGTCTTCGATGATGGTCGTCATGACGTCCATACGCAAAGAAGCGGGGAGCTCTGACAGGTATTGGTTTACGACGCGTTGCGCAAATTGCGAACCAGCTTGGCGAGCAATCAGACTTTGTTGGCTGCCGCCCATCACGCGCTGACCCAAAGCACCTAATTCCGAACCAGAAATACGGGTTGCCAGCATAAATAGTGGGCCAACCTGTTGTGCAAACTCTTCGATTTCGCCGGGTTTTGCACGAGCCGAGAACGCTTGAATTTGAGCCATGCGACCAAGCAAGCGCCGGGTCCGCGTAACGTCGCCCTCGCTCATAATGCCACGCTCGACCATCCAGTCTGCCAAAATTACGTCATTTGGAGAGTTAGGATGTGGCTCAAACATGGTGCGGTAAGCCGCTTCAATGTCGAAAATCGGACCATTTTCACCAGCGCGATTAAATACGCTGTCCATGATCGAGCGACGGAAGCCGTTTACCAGCTCTTGCTTGCTGAAGGTCTGACCTGCCAGAGGGCCGGTAGTTACAGAGAACCCTTCGTCGCCCATATTGTCGACATACGACCACAGGTCGTTAAGCTCTCGGAACGGACGTGCGTTTGTCAGCGATATGGCACGAGAAACCTGTGTTGCCGGGTTCATCGTCTTATCTGGCAGCAATTCATACAGGCTCAACAGTCCACGACGGCGCTCAGTCGCTTGTTCCGACGTTTCGCGAGCCGTGTTGGTCAAAAGCTGACGCGCTGTTTGAATGTTTTCCAAATCTGCTTTTAAAGCAGGAAGCGAATCCAGCAAACGAGCGTTGTTTGGACGAGCGGCCCAACGACGCAGAGCGTCGACATTCAGCGTATTGCTTTCTGGGTCGAGAGCCGCGGCACGTGCAGAACGGACCAACATTTCCACTGGCCCTCGGATGTCCGCATTTGCGGTAATCATCTGCGTCAGGTTTTCACGAAGTCCCGGGATAGCGTCGATTTCGGCCTGATTTGCATCAAACCAATCGTCGAACACTCGACGGTTAATCATGTTTGTGTTGGGATCAATAACTCCGGCGGCGTTAGCCGATTCCAGCAAAGCGCGGCCCGCAGGACGATCACTTTCGCCCAACAGCGTCGTTAAAGACTGACCAAATTGTGCTTGGCTAATGCGGTCCAACTCGCTTGCACGAAGATACGAAGCATCGCCGTTGAATACACTCATAGACAATGTTTCTGGCGAAATTGCTGGAGCGCCGGTTTTGCGGCGGCCTAGCACGTCTCCGCCATAAGCACGGGTCCAAACGTCATTGTATGCACGGCTGTATGCACGGGCATTATCATAGGCTTGGTTTGTACCGGCAGGGAAAGAGTCGAGGTCCGCGAGGATTGCTTCGGCAAACTCATACGCCACCATGGCTTTTGAAGACTGCCCTGACGCTGCCAATTCTCTACCGGCATTTAATGCCGTATTGCGCATAGCCAATAATTCGGTAACGCTCAAACCGCCCGCCGGAGCTGGTGTTCCATCCATTGCAGGCTGCTGTTGCTGGGCAATTAGCAACTCAGCTTGCCGGTCCAACGCGTTGGCATAATCGCGTGTACGAGGGGTGGAGAAACGACCACGGTTTTGGCTTGCTTCGCTACGCAGGCGACGAACAACCTCTTCAGGGCTGGCATCAAACTGGTCCGCGCGAAGGCTTTCCATCAGAGTGTTGAAACGTTCCCCGTAAGTGGTTCCGTCAATCTTCAGGAAAGCGGCGTCAAAGCGGCGTTGTTCCGGTAAAACAGGGCCTGCTCCATCGCCATCGGCTGCGCCATAGCCGGGCAACCCTAGCTCGCCACCTTTGCGATTAACAAAGTCGTCCAAATCCCGCAGTGCTGCAATCCGCATATAAGGAGCGCGGGCTTCTGGCATGTCTTCCGACGGAAGAAGCTCTTCCCAAGTGCGGATGAAATTAGGGGTGTCTGTTACGTTGCCTGAAGCATCACGAAATTCGCTAATTTCGATGTTTTGTGGAATTTGACGCCACAAAGAACGTTCTTGTGAGCGCATCGTCATTCTTTGAGCATTCAGAACGTCAATAAGTCGATTGGCTTCTTCCAGATTGTTGGCATCGGCACCAACTGCCCGCATGTTCTCTTGCAAACGGCTAGTTGCTTGCTGCAAACGACCGCTTAACTCTGCATCCCAAAGAGACGTTTGGACTTCGGCCAATTGTCCCAAAGCTTCACGGTCGCCGTTGGCGTACATAAACAAAATGCCGCGGCGCAGCGCATCTACAGCTTTTTGCTGGTTCGATCCGGCACCTGTTCCGCCTTGTGGGCCACTTTCCATCTGCAAACGCAGAAGGGTCGGGCTACCAGTCAACTCGGCGGCACTCAATTCAATTGGATTGCCTTCGGCATCCACCAAGAAACGAGAAAACTCGTCCGAGTTCAGAAGGTCGATGATCGCCTGCGGGTCTTCGCCGTTGGCTTCAAGCTGGGTCAACAAGTAATCGGCAGCGTCGGCCATTTGAGAGTCCGACAAAGCACCTGTTGCATTAGCTGCGTTGTCTGACTTGAAGCGACGTATCAGACCTAACACACCGTCATAAGCCAACCCCAGAGCTTGTGGCACACGCCGAACGGCTGTCTCCACAGCTAATCCGCCACCAACACCGCCGATAAGTTCTGCCCCAAATCGGGTCCACGGACTGTCTGGAGCAAACCTTTCTGAACCATATGCAAGAGCGCCCGTTCCTGCAACGGCACCAAGTTCTGTCAAACCAGTACGAATAGGAGTTCCGCGGGCCAAGGCCCCTGTGCGCTCCATGCTGGCCTCAACACCGCGAACAAGGCGCGTGGACAGCGGGGCGCGAGCATCGGCTGCTAGATTGTCCAACACGGCCCGTGCGCCGAGGTTAACTTTGCCTGAAATAAGGAAAGGCATCGGCAAGAACGCCAAAGCGCCCATTGTTGATTTACCGGATTCAAAAGCTGCGGCAGTGCCGGGTACAAACGTAGGCTCTGGACCAACCAGCGCCTCTTGTGCGGTGCGGGTCGCAAAATCACCAAATATTGCGCCGCCAATACCGGTTATAATAGGAACACCAACGCGAACTGCGGCAGTCCAAGGCGTTACGGGTGGAACACCGGATACGGCCAAGTTACCGGCTTGCATACCACCGTAGAAACCAGTGGCCGCGCCAGCGGCAGGAGCCGCTTCACGTGCAAACCCTTCCCAGAAGCCGCCGCCTTCTTGGATTGGACGCCCTTCGGCATCACGAGCAAACAAGGAGATGATCTGGGCGTCGGTCAAACCACGGCCTTGTGGCATACCTAGATCACGCAGAACACCCGCATCGCCGGTGCGCAAAGCGTCGTAATTCAGGTAATTCGGGCCGCGGTCTTGGATACGCGCATCACGGGATAACGTATTCGTGAGCATTTGAGCGAACCCGGGGACGGGATCGCCTGTTGTTCTCAGAACATCAACTACTTCATTAAATTCATCCTGCCCGAAGGTTGCTCTTGGGATGAACAAACCTTCTGAAGGGGCAGGCGTTGCAGGAACAGGGGTTGTATTTTCTGGAGTATTTTCATCAGCCATTTATTGGTTCCCCTGTCCAGCCGCTTGGTTCATGATGTCTTGCGCTCTCTGCAAATCAGCCGCATTGGCAGTATTTGAAAGGGTTAGGATTGGGCCAAGCAGACCTTCCAAGCGTTCGATTTCAAACAATTTCTGGCTAAGAGTGCTGTTAAGCGCACTGTCGATAGGAGTGCCGCTTGCACGAAGCGTAAGAATGCGGCGCTTTTCTGTCTCCAGCTCTTCTGCCAAACGAGTAAGCTTGCGGGCTTCTGTTTCTGGGTTGCGGAAGAAGGCGCGTTCGTCTGGGAACAACTGTGCGGTTGTTTCCAAATCTGCGACCGCAAAGCGAGGCGATGCAGACAGTGCCGAACGACCAAATACGCGGACCATCTCGATGTACTGACGCGCATCCTGAGTATCGCGGAACATTTCGCTGAAGAACTCTGGCGAAATCGTACCACCCAGAATACCGTCGACACCGGCAGCAACTTTTGACCAGAAACCAGTACCCAGACGTGCTTGACGCAGGGCGTCGCGGACGTTGTTCCGGGTTTCTTGGCTCAATGGGTTGCCTTCGGCATCGGTCATACCTTGGATTAGGTTGGTCTCCATTGCATCCAACTGATCCTGCGCACCCGCGGTAATGCGAGCGTTGCGGTTAACGTCGTAAGCAATGGTGTTGGACACTTCGAAGGCATTTGACGGAATTGCTTGTTGCGTTCCGTTCATGTCAGTGAACGTGCGGCCACCATCATAGCTGGTGTAAACACCGCTTTCGAAATCATCTGTGCCCGGTACATAGAAGCCGCGAGGCGTGATGTCTTCGGTGCCAAGACGGAACATTGTGGCAGTGCCCGGAGCTTGCTCGTTAAGACGATTAACATCCGCGACAACCGCTTGCCCTTCAGGCGTTTTGATGTCCACAACGCGCTGAACAGGCTGGCCATCCGCACCCGGCATCGTGACACGGAAGTAGGACGGAGCAACTGTAACGTTGCGGTCCAGAATATCCATGCTTTCGCCGGTACGTTCGTTGATACGAACGATTGTGACGCTGCCGTCTTCGCCTTGAAGCGTTTCGAAGCGATAATCTGGCGCAATGTTGAGCAGAACCTGACGATCCTCCAGCTCCAAGCCTTCGAATGTGTTGCGGTCCATACCAAACTTGCCAAAGTAATCGCGGTCGGTAAGAACCGGAAGACCCTGCAAGTATTGCTTCTGCGTATCGTCCAACTCATTGAAGTCGGATTGGCTCATACCAAAGCGGTTGAAGTAATCACGGTCGCTAACAGGTGCGGTATATGCGGTGTAAGCATCTGCACCAAACTGGTTAGCAAGGTAATTACGCTCTTGCGTGGTCAGGTTTGGAGACGACCCTGCACGATAAGTTCTGTCACCAATCGTAACATCCATCGTCAGAGTTACCTGCTCACGATCTGTGCCCATACGGGTCAACTGATCGGCGCTCATTGCGCTCAAACGCAAACCGCCGTTCGCCAGAACGGTGTTATACAAATCTGTGCCCGGAACCGCAGCAATTTGGCTGCCGTCGCCAAGAACAAAGTTTTCTGCGCTTTGTGGCGTCGCACTGACATCGCCCATGGCGTTACCGCCCGCAGCAATGATGTCATTATAGGCTTGAGTGCCGGGGATCGCGGTCCGTGTGCTGCCATTTGGCATACGGAAGTTTTCGGCTCTCTGCGGCGTCGTTGAAGTCGTCGGGATAGCCCGAACAGTGACGTTTTCTTCGCCATATTGGTCATATAGCGACTGAAGCTGATTACGCGTAAGAGGGCGTTCGCCCAAATTACGAGTAACAGGCTCGCCGTTTTCACCAATTTCGGTAACAGCGACACGATAGATGTCGCCGATGTCTTTATCTTGTGCTGCGAGGGCCGCGGACCGCTCTGCGCTATACAGGCTTTGTGCGCCTTGTAATGCTGCGAGGTCCATCTGTCTTTCTTGCGCTTTTTGAGCCTGTTTGAACTTACCAAATTCACCAGCCCGCGCACCGATATTGCCAAGAACAGGCGTAAACGCTTCAGCAAAGCGCGAAACAGGGCTGACATTCCGCTCGCCCGGGGTAGCAAGCATGAGGCCGCCTTGCGCGATGTCAAAAAGCATTTGCGCTTGAGTAAGATTACGCTGTTCTTCCAAGTCTGCCGCTTGTTGGGCAGGATCAAGCAATTGTCCGTACAAAGCGCGTTGCTCGTTGAACAATTCTTGCTGGCGGGCATTGGGCATGGAGACGCCGCCAGTTTGCATATACTGCACCGCGCCTCCTTGATTAAAATTTACAGGAGCTGGGCCTCCTTGACCCGGCATTGGCTCTTCTTCGCCCATAGCGACCGTCGACATGATACCGCCAGCCATATCACCCTGTACTGGAGTGTTCATTGCTTCGGGAGCCATGCTTCCGATGCCTTGATCCACCGCTGCAATCTGCATGATGGGCTGAACCAGCGTCAGAACCGAATCTGGCGTCTGTGCCGCGTCTGCGTCACCAACCACACCGGCTAATTCCTGACGACGATCTTGAAGCGATGCTTGATCGCCGCGGATCGTGTTGATTACCTGCTCGTAATCTTCGGTTTCGGCTGCCGCGTCCAAGTTACCGAAAGAACCAGCGGCTTGCTGGAGCATTGATTCGAGGACCGCGGGGTCTATGCCTTGCTGCATTGCGCCCGCTGCGGCTGCGTCCATTGGTACATCCTGCGGAACGGGCATACCCGCCGCGGAAGGTGCCGGTGGCATACCCATGCCGCCTTGTGGTGCCGGAGGTGCCATCATCGGATCGCCCCCTGCCTGCATACGACGTACCATTCCGCCGTTGCGGAACATCTGCCGTTCCATTACGCCTCTATTCATCATCCAAATAACCCCGCTTTTTGTGCGCCCGCCGCTGCTGACAGACCGGAAATGCCTAGACCCAAGATTTGGGTGGCTGGCGATACTGTTGGCGCAGTGGTGCCGGTGATACTTTGTTGAGACGACGGAGCGCCTTTATAAATATCTGACAGGAACGCCACACGTTGATACGGCTCGTAAAGTTGCTGCAAGTTTGTCTGACGTTCTGCTTCCAGAACCGCTTGCTGTTGAGCCTGTTGCTGTTTGCCAAGGTCGAACAAGAAGCCTTGCTCCCGCTGACCCATTTGCTGTTGTAGTTCGCCAAGCGATGCCTGACGTAGACCCAGAGTACCAAGCGCCTCGCCTTGTGCAAGACCAAGCTGGCCGTACTGAGTACCAAGACCACCAATGCCTTCGCCGAGGCGGCCCATAAGTTCTTGACCTTGGAGACCAAGAGCGCCAGCCGCTTGAGAGCCTTGCATTCCAAGACCTGCTTGCGCCTGACCAAGCTGACCAGCTTGCATCCCAAGCTGACCCGCCAATTGTTCTGCACTGATGCCCATCTGACCGGCCTGACCGGCGATATTTGCACGTGCTTGCTCGCCCTGAAGCCCCAAAGCTCCAGATTGACCGGCTAACTGGCCTGCCAATTGTGCGGCGTTCATGCCCGTCGTAGCGGCCAATTGCTGAATGTTCATGCCTGTCTGGGCCAGAGCCTGCGCATTTGCGGCAGCCATCTGTTCGCCAGATAGACCAAGTTGTCCTGCAACCTGTGCGGCCTGAATACCTTGCTGACCAAGCTGACCTGCGCCTGCTTGTGCCATTTGCTCGGCGGTCAAACCAAGCTGTGCGCCTTGCTGCGCCGCAGTCATTCCCATTTGACCGGCTTGACCGGCTAATTGACCCTGCAATTGAGCGGCGTTCATGCCCAACTGACCAGCGAGCTGTTCCGCGGACAACGCTTGTTGACCCGCCGCTTGCTGTGCAGAAAGACCAAGCTGTCCGCCTTGTAGAGCCTGTTGAGCAGCAAGTTGTTCTGCGGATAAGCCCAAAGAACCAGCGGCTTGTGCTGCTTGCGTTCCAGCCTGCGCACCTTGTGCGCCGAGGGCCCCGGTAAGTTGTGCGGCTTGCTGGCCACGTGCTTGCTGGGCTTCATAAGCTTGTTGAGCGCGTTGCGCTGCGCTTT
>Ga0208917_1000895_pt1 | contig 15032 bp, 9 predicted proteins | sample DEB08_DNA_10_FD_185500 | JGI IMG/M metagenome (GOLD analysis project Ga0208917, IMG submission 185500) | Aqueous microbial communities from the Delaware River and Bay under freshwater to marine salinity gradient to study organic matter... | ecosystem: Environmental > Aquatic > Marine > Coastal ...
TAACATCTCCAGCTGATTCCATAAAGAATTGGAAGTTTATATCGTCGTGTTCAGATTGTATAAATGGATTTGGATAAATGTAAGTTAATTCATCTTCTTGTGGTTGTCCACCACCGAATGCCCAATACTTATTCCAAATACGAATATTACCACTTTGTCTTTCCATCAATAAGTCATCTCCATTTGGATTACCTGCTGCGTATTTTCCTACGAATTGTAAGTCTGCTGTAATCCACTCGTCTGGATTGTTTTCACTAATTAATGATTGGAATACTAATTCTAATCCAACGATTTCTTCTGTGATGTAATAATCTATTGGTGCGTTGTTTGGTGAGTTTTCTAATGAACCAAATGAAATTGTTTTATATCCCTCGTTATCTACTTCACTTTCATTTAGATAAGTCATCCAAGGGCCTGGAAGTAATCCTGTTTGAGCGTCTAAGAATTGTAATTGGTCTGCTTTAAATCTAACTTCAAATTCATATCCTGCTATCTTGTTAACCTCACCAGTCATTTGGTCTGCAATTGGTGTAATGGTTAAAGGAACTACAACTTGATTACCCATTTGAACTTTAACACTTCCGTCTGCTGGTAATGATAACCTAACATCTGGTGTTGGTGGTAAAGTTCTTTCTGATGTTCTTGCCCATTCTGTTGGTGGTGTTCCGTTACCCCAACGATAAAATGTTGTTCCGTCAAGTGTTGGTGTAGTTGATGTTCCGTTTACATCAACCTTTAATCCAGTTAAATTCATATCACCTGTAAAGTAATATGCAATATCACTATCGTTTGATGTTCCAATAATATCCACTTGTTTAGAAGCATCATCTGTTGAGAATAAATAATCTGGATTTACATCATCTCCAAAAGTAGAACTACCTGCTCCTAACTTAATTGATAGTGTGTCTAATCCTGTTTGGACATCGTCCATTAATGGATTTAAATAAATCACACCACCTTGGTCTTGTGTTAGTGTTGCGGTTTCTTGGTCTAAATCATCATCAACAAATATACTGAACTCTCTTCTTTGGTTTCTTGTAAATCCATCGTGTTCTTGATAATAATTTAAAGTTTCTGATGTTCCGTTTGATTTTAAATTATCAATACTTGACCATTGTTGATATGTTTCTCCGTTGTAGTGTGTGTATGATGTTTCAAATACTCCTGATGTGTATGCCCATAAGAAATATGTATCGTTTAATTGGAATACATCATCTCCATCAACATCTCCGATTAAATATGAACTTGGTGTTGCGACATCAATATCTTCTTCGTTTTCATATTTGTTTGATTGGAAATTAAATGATGCGATAGCATCGTTAATGTTGGTGATTGCTCCTCTATCCAATGTATAAGTTGTATGGTCTCCAACATAATCATCTGCTTCTGGTGGCCAGAACGATACACGATATCTGTTGTTTCGTGGTAAAGAAATATTAAAATATCCTTTATCATCTGTGTATGTCCAATACCAATAACTAACTCCTCTAAATCCGTCGTTTTGGATTTTCTGGTCTGATGTTGTTCCTGCATTTTGTTCATAGTATCTCATATGTTGATATCCTAATGCATTCGTTGAATACTCATCATAAGTTCCCATAACATCATCTGTTGTTCCCTCATCAGTTAAACTTGAAGGATAATTAACATCTCTTGGATTTAACCAATTGGAAAAGTTATCTGGATTAGTTTCATCTAATTCGAACAATACTTTCATCATAGGATATTTGTTTCGTGAGAATGCGTTTGTTCCATCGTATTCTCCGATGTATCTTAAATATCCTTCAACATCTACGAGTTTAGGGTGAAGTGTAATGTCTCCTCTTGCACCTCCATTATAAGTTCTTTCTGCCGTATAATAATCTCCCCAATTTCCGTCAATGTAAACTTTATAATCTAATAAATAATCATCAGATACATAAGTATAGTATCCTGATGACCCGTCATAAAATGTTGGTATTCTAAATGATTTTGGTGCGAAGTCGTCAACCACATCATTTATTTTAAAATAGAATTTTAATATTTGTGTTTGGTTTCCACTTCCGTTTCCAAAAGTGTAGTCTGGTGTTCCGTCATTATCTGCGTCAACTCCGTGAGAAACCATCGTTACTCTTAACCAATCATATCTTGTATCGGATATTGATTCTTCTATTAATGTTTGAGAAGTACCGACTGCTAATGAATCTTGATAACCAACATTAGAATAATGAACCACTTCGAAAGAATAGTCGGCACCTGATGATTCATCACCTTCAGTCCAACCTGATATATGACTTCCTTTAACAACTTTGGATTCTCCTTGACTCCAAGCATTAACTGATGTTTCACCTGATTCTACCCAAGTGATTAAGTCATTATCAAAGGCAATATCAAACCTAAGTGTAGTAATATCTTCTCCTACATCATCTAAGGTAACTTCCATTTCCAAGACTTTATCTCTCCAAATGTCAAAGTTGTTATTATCGAATGCTGGATTTGATGTATCTTGTGCTAAAAAAGTATCTAAATTTTGCGTAACTGAGTCTTTCCACCAAGTTTGTGGTGAATCCCAACTACCTATTTGTTTTACTCGTATGATTGGGGATTGTCCAAATACAATACCAAGCATAACAATTGACATAACCATTTTTTTCATAAAATGAAACATTGTTTTCTCCGTTGAGTTTTAGTCAATAATAAATATAAGATTGGGAAATATTAGGTATCGAACCTAACTACAAAAGTAGTAGATAGAGTAGAAGATAGTTTTACTGGTTGTCCTGGTTTTGCTACTGCAATTAAGTCTCCTTCATCGTCATATAATCCGATTTGAGTTACATAAGGATACCAAGTAGAACCTGTGATTTCATTAATTGAGTGTGAAGCAGGTGTATATTTTGTAGCAAAACTACCGGTTCCGGAAAGTGTTGGTTGGTCTCCTGGTGGAAACAAATTATATACCCAACTTCTATCTTCACCAACTGAACCTGGTTCTGGAACTCTTGTTAAACCTGCTCGGTCTTTTGTTGTACTGATATTAGAACTCATATTGAACTCACCTGCTGGTGCTCTCAACACATATTCATATTCTTGTATTTTATGAGTTGCTTGGTGTTCTAATGTATATCCAGTACCGAATCCAACATCTTTATATGAACCTTGTTGGTTCACCACCATTAGTCCTTCTTTGTAAAACACATTACCGATAACACTTCCACTTCCTTGAGCGTCAATACCTTGATTCATATCAAATGAACTTGATTTATGTGCGGCAAAACTGGCAGAATGTGCGAAGTCAAATAAATTTCCATCTCCGTCATCTCGTATATCCCAAGTTTGTCCATTGGAAGTATCGGATAATTTTACCGAACCTGGTTTAATTTCTTCTCCGTATAAATCTCTCGTAATACTAAATACCGAAGAAGACAAATATAAACTTCTGGATTGTTGTGAATAGTTTTCTATACCGAAAGGAAAGTATGCATTTTTAGGTGTGTTTAAACTAAAAAATCTATAATACTTTGTATTGATTAAATTCCAAGTTGGAAGTCCGAAAAAGTTTGTTGATATTGAACCACTTGTAATGGTTGTGATTTCATCTGATGAACTTACATAATTGTGATAAGAACCTGAACGAGCTTTAATTGCATATACACCACTACCACTATCGTTGTTGGTAGATAAAAAACTTTTAAAGGTTTCTATTACTCTGCGTGATTTATCAGACGATTCGAGAGTCTTAAACATTTGGAACTCCTAATAGTCTAACTTAACTTTTATGACTGCTTCCCTTGAAAAAGATTTTAATACTGGTTGACTTAATTTTGCTACTGCTATTAAATCGTGGTCATCATCGTATAGTCCGACTTGTGTGATGTAAGCTCTTGGGTCTCCTTTGAAAGAAGCAACTTTAAACTTACCTGTTGTTTCAACTCCGTCAGAATCTTTACTTCCAGTTTTATAAGTTGGGTTAGAACTAAAGTTAAATTCGTCATTTCTTGCTCTGGTGAAATAACTTACTGAACTGATTTCTTCTTCACGACGAGCTGCGAAATATGCTGCTCCACTTACTGCTGTGAAAATCTTTTGTGCATTGTTATCAAGTGTATTGGAACTTCTACCTGGTAGTAATTCTGCTGAACCACTATCGTTTCTACCAACCCACTCTGGATTCAACAATATGATTCCTAAGTCTGGGTAGAATAAGCCAGCTGCACCATAAGTTGTTTCTGATGCTGCTGCAAGATGAGTAACTGCTGTTCCACCTGCAATAGAACCCGACACAACATTGAAAACTCTACCAGATACATTTACATCTGTATTGGTTGTTGCTCCACTATCATCAATTAATTTTGTAATACCACCAGAACCTGAAATTCTTAACTCCCAATTACCTGGGTCAACTTTTTCTCTCATTTGTGCACGATTAAATGCTACGAAATAAAAGTCATCATATCCTGATGATGATTCTGCTGGTGCTGCGGTAAATGTAAATTTATTGGTGTTTGGTGCCAAGATTACATTTCTAAATTGTCTGTAAAGAGCTGCTGTTTCTCTGTTTCCAGTAGTTGTCTTGGTTGTGTTTCCAATGGAACCACTTCCGTTAATGTGTGCATACCCAACTGCGAATTGAACTTGTGCAGTTGAATTACTTGTTGCTTCATTGTATACTTCAACATAAGATGCTGATGTATCACCTAATAAAGATGCCGTATGAAATGCTGTTAAAGTTCCTGAACCATTACTGAACAATCCTGATGTTACGATTTGTCTATCAACTTGTGAAATGTCGTATTGTCCAAATTCTTTTAATAATGGACTTTCTCCTGGTGGTGTTTGTGTATTATTATTATTATTTCCGTGTTGGACTTCTTGTCCTGCATATATTGCATTATATCTTGTGATAGCGTCTCTTAGAAGAGCAACATCTGTTGATGCTAAATTAGGTAAATTCGAAAGTAATGTTTGAAAGGAACCTGGAAGTTCTCTATCTAAGAAAACTCTAATACCTTGAACTTCTCTTTGTAATTCTCCAAGGTCTGCTTGTTGTAATAATATTCCTGATAAAAATGTTGGTGGGTAATTAATGTGTGCCATAATTTATTATCTCCTATGAAAATTGTCCGGTTGAATCGTTTTGAATTACTACACTTGAACTTGCACCAGTTGTTTGACCTGTAATTAAAACTACCGTAGTAAATACTGTCGTGGTTGAATTTTGTAAGTTTGCGAAATTAACTTGAACTTCACTTGCGTCTCTAATTACTTGACTTCTTCCATTACGACTAAATGAACCAGTTCTTCCGTCTGGTGCTACGAGTGATGCCACATCAGTATTCAATATAGTGAAAGTATAAAGTTCTCCTATACCATAATTTTCTGTTCTTGGTTTTATAGTTCCTTGACCATTTGCTCCAAGTGTCATTGGTGTTTGAACATCAGTAAGATTTGCCAATGATGGTAAGTCTTTATCTGCTGTGAATAATTTATATCTCATCACTTGAGTTTCATCAATGAATGCTTCTAACAAAGGCATATTTTCTAATACTGCCCCGTAGTAAGATGAACCCTGTGGGTGACTTACATCATATAAATTGTAATCGATTTCGTCGTCTGCAAAAGCATATTTAGTAATGTTGAAATTACCATTTCTTGCTAATTTTTCACGACCTTTTCTTGTCAAAATTGCGTCTACCGTTATAGTAGTGTTGTCTAAAAATCCCATTAATTTACTCCTGTGATAATAAAATATAACTTACTTTTAATCATTAATAAATATAAGAAAGTTAAATTTTATTATTTAGTTTTTAATCGTGATGTTCCTGGTTGTTGTGTTACAAGTTTTGTTGGTGTTGTAAATGTAATTTGAACTGGGTCATCACCTGCTTTGTCTGTATTTTTATTTAATTTCGTACCTAAGTACATCAACCTATCTGCTGTGGTATTGATTGTACTTCTTTCTAAGTCTGTTGGTTCTAATGAAGAACTCCAAACATATAAATTACCTGGTATTTTATATGTGGAACCAAATCCATTTGCTGTTGAAACACTCAATGAACTGGTGTAGTAAAATTCTTTAATTTTGTTAAATTGTGATAATCTTGAACCGCTAATAAATGGTTGAACCGTTTCTGTAAATTCAATATTAGTTCCACCTCTTGTTACACTTGCTGTTGCATATGCATTACTATCAATGACTCTTGGATTAATTTCATTAATGTGAACTTGTGTTGCTCTATTCAATCCACGAACTGAACCAGTTGAGTATGTAATAACACTTTCATAATATGGAAACTCACCGAACAATCTTACATTGTTGTCTTGAGAACCACTAATGAATCTGGTAATCTTAACACCAACTTCACTATCGTTTGCGTTTTCATAATAAGGTTGTGTAGTTTGAATTTTTCTCTTGACTTGTTGTTTATTTCTTTCTAATATATTAGGTTCAATCAAATTACCGAAATCTGATTTTGCTCTTGCCGGAACAAATTGTTTCAATACTTCAAATACACTATTGTCGTAGAAATCTAATATTCTTAAATAATCAAAGAAGTGATTGTGTCCACCAACATATCGTTTAAAGTATTCATTTCTTGTAAAAGATAATCCACGATATTTGTTTTCAAATTCATCTCGTGGGTCTCCGATTTGATTGTCAAGATTGAAGTCTGCTAAGGTATAAATAATATCTTCATTGATTACATCAGTTGGTGAAAAGTAAACTCCTAATTTATTACTATCGATTGGTGCGAAGTCTTGTGATGATTGTTCTTGTTTTTGTATTGATGATAATTGAGCACCTTCTGGAAGTGAATTACTTTCCAATCTAATCTTGGTTGCATTTCTACGAGTTCCCACATTAGGAACTTTTATTTTTTCTTGGTCTACTAATGAACGATAGAAGTTTCCTGTGAATCCGTTAACATTACTACCTGATATATTTCCTGAGTAAGTTTTTAAGTGAGTGATATTTGATGCCGTTGGACTTGTTTGTAAATTTCTATTATCATCTAATGGTAATCGTATTAATAAATTATCATATGCTGATGATGTATAATTACCATTATATGCTTTTGGAACACGAACGTGATTATCAAATACACTACCACTCAATGCTTCTGACCACAATCTGAACTCCATTAACGAACCACTAAATTGTGTTCCGTCATTTCCTAATCCACTACCACCTATATATAAATCACCGGAAGAAGTATATGTTCCGTTAAGCACCGCATCCACTGTGTTGAAACTTTCGCTGTCTGAATAAATAATTCTTTGTCTGGTTGAATCATATTGTTTTGTAGTTAATTCATATGTTATATCCTGTGTTGTATTTTCACTTGAAAGTTCTGCACCAGTTGATGTTAATTTTCTGGTTAACATAACTGACCACATTTCATCATTGTAAAATGGTAATAATGATGAAGTAATATATTGTTTTGTTCCGCCGGAACCACTAATACTAAACCTTAAATGTCCGTAATTGTCTGTTGCACCATTGTCTTGTAAAGATATTGCCCAACTTCCGTCATCAATAGAACCTGACTTTTGAACTAATACCATTGAACCTGATGAACCAACACTATATGGTGTTCTAAATCTAAATTCTGTGGTGCTTGGATATAAATTATTTTGAGATTTCCAATCAGTTTTAATATATTGTCCTGCTTTAAAATCTAATGCATAGGTAAACTTTCTTTTGATTTCATAACTTACTCTTGTTCCTTTATCTGGTCCACCAAACTCACGAACTCTCAATACTGAACTTGGTATTCCATAACAATTTAAAATTCCTTTTAATGCTCTTTCAGTTCCTTTTGACTTAATAAAGAAAGGTAAGTTTGCCAATACTCGTTTCCATATTTCTTCTGTTAATGCTTCACCTGATGATTCGTTTTTACTTGTTCCGTCTGTTTCTTGTCCGAGTAAATATTCAGATAAATCAACTAATGAATTTCCGTCAAACAATTTAACACCAAGTGCCTCGGCATAATATTTAGATACATCTTTTGATATACCTTCCGAAACATTATTAACTCTTACATTGATATCACTAAGTGATTTTACATAAGTCCAAGTTTCATCAAATTGTTCTCCAACCATATCCATAAATTCTAAAAATACATTATTAGATACATCTTGATTGATATGTTCTGGTAATGTGTTTCGTAAAGAGTTTTGATTGTTGTAGTCATATGATGACGCACTTGAAATCATATTATTGTACCAATTTATACCTTCGGTAGAAGTTGATAACGACAATGTATATGGTGTTGATGAATTTGTTTTCGGCCAAGATGTGTCGTGGAATTGTCCATTAGACCCACTTGAATAAGATGAACTTTCAAAATATAAAAAGTCTTCATAAGGTGTAAACGAATCTATTACTCGTTGTCTTTTCTTTTCAACTCTTCTAATTTTAGGTGTTGCACCTGTTACACTTGTTAAAGAAGAACTTTCTGCAGTGTATCCTTCAATCAATTCTAATTTCGTTCTAAAGTTTTTAATTCTTCTTTCTGCTGATGAAAAGTGAACGAAGTTTCCGAACCCAGTATCATCAAGTTCTGTGGTTAAATCTGTTGTTGTTTTTTGATAATTAATGTTTGGTTTTACATCTAACAAACTTCCTGATATCAATAGTCTTTCAAGTTTTCTATTTTGTTCATCATTACTTCCTAACAATGTATCGTGACTTTGAAAGTCCGTTGGTTGAGAAATAATTTCATTTTCCACTCCGTCAAAATTTGCCGGTAATAAAAATGTATCATTGATAGTTTGTTTTGGAATCAAACTTATGTTATCATTGTAATCAAATAAAATTTCTTCAACGATTGTAACTGGTTGGTTGTCTTCAATTACTCGTGATTCCAATGGTTGTTGTAGTTTTAAATAATATCCAGAATTCCCTGGTATACGATATTCTTTTGTGTTGGTGATTAAATAAAAATCATTATCAATTGTTTTTAAATAAGTTTTGTAATCCGATATATTGTTTAGTTGTTCCAATATATAAAAGTTTTCGGAAAACATTTCATCATAAGCTAATTGTTCAATTTGTTTTGAGAATCTATATTCTAAGTTTCCTATTTGATTAACTTTAAATCCTAATTCTCTTAATTGATAATAAAGTTCTTTTAAGTTTGCTTTTACTCGTATAGTGTTTTTGTTAATTACATCTAATACTTCGGTAGTCCAATCAATATAAACATTTGTAGAATTTGAAGAATCATATTCTTCATTAACATTTAACAAACCTCCTAAGTCAATGTTATCGGTATCATCTCGTTTACTATATCGATACGGAAAAGTGCCTTTCAATTCAAAGTCATTATTACCAGAAACTTGTCCACTAAACGCTCCGTCCTTTGGGCCTGTATCGGTGGTTTGCCAAATACTTGCTGGTATAATATCAAGATTACTAATGTTTAAATTTTTTATTATATCTTTTCTAAAATATCCTTGATTGTTTGATATGTCGGGTGTTACTTGATTAGAAACAAATGCACTTGGTACATTTTGCATAAAAGGTATTGTTTTAGGATTTGCACCAACAATATAATCATCTGTTGGGATAATTACGGTTTCATCAATACTACCTGGAACTAATAAGTTTTTCCATAAGTTAGTGGTTGCAGAACCACCAACTGAACGCCTACCTGAATTTTCTGCTAAAAATTCCCCTTTGTAATGAGTTGGAATCAATGCTCTAAAAAAGTTTTCAAAAACAATTCTATCACCTTCCATTGATTTAGTAAAACCATTAATATCATTTTCTGGTATTGTTAAAACAAAACTTTGATTTTCAAATTTATCTTCTTGGAATTTTATTCTTGGTTCTGATGACTGAATAACACGAAGTGGATTATAAACTAATTCTGTATTGATTTTAAATAAATCATTATTTAGTAATTCTTGTAAATCTCCATCAAGTTGGGGATTACCTTGAATTAAAACTTCGTCTCTTGAAGGATTGTTATCTATTATGTCGTAAGAAAAACTTTCTAAACTTAATGGTCTGTCTTGAAGTATATTTCCTTCTTCGTCGGTAACAAAATATTCACCATCACGAACTGCAAAAGGTAAATCTTTACTATAAATACTTCTATTGTTAATATCATATAAAAAGTCCTCATCTGAATTACCACTAATTCTTCTTAAGAATTTATATGTAACTTTATAATCTCCGTCAAATAATTGGAAATAATCTCTAAGATGTTGACCGATGTTTAACTTTAAAGTATCGTCTATGTCTGGTGTGTTTTGATTAGTAAGTTCAGTTAGTGATATCACTCTATCACCTACCAACACATCATCTAAATCAAAAACAAATAAATGAACATAATCTTTTTGTCCAAATACATCTGATGATAATAGTTCACCAAATCCAGTTCTTCTTTGTTCTAAAGAAAAGTATCTACTTTTTTGTTTCGTTGTTAATCCGTAATCTGCCATAATTAAAATGATTTAAATTCGTTATCAATTTTGTTTTGATATCTTGGTAAAAAGATTCTTGATTTTAATTCAATTGTTACCAATTCAAAATTTTCTTGTTCTTCCGATTCTCTTTTACCGAAAGCAAGTGGATTTTCAAATGATAAAATAAATCCACGATTATCACGAGTTATTGTTTCGTTGAATTTTGGATTTGATTGATAATCCGTTTTTTGTTTTAAAATGTTTTGTCGTTTTCTTTCAAGTTCGAGTTGTCTATATTGACCGTAATATGGTGAACTCTCAACTGCTGCGTCTGTTGATTTGTATGGCATTGATTTACCTCACTACTCTAAATTCATAATTGTCATCGTAGAAGTTTACTTGTTCGTCTGTTGTTCCACTACCACTAACAACTTTAACCAAGAAACGATAATTTCTTTCTGCTTGGAATCCGTTCATCCATAAGTTAAAATAATTACCTGAACTATCACAACTTATTTTTGAACCTGTTCCAAATGGAACTATTACTTCTTCGGTTTCGGCATCTCTTACTGAATAATATATTGAACCACTTGGTAAATATTTTATAGTAAGTTCTGACGGCGTGGTTGAGAATGCGGTTGTAGGATAAAGTTCTCTACCCACAACTCTAAACTTCACGATTGAACCCTCTTTGTATTCTTGTCTTAAATTTTTAAAATAAACTTTTAATCTTTCCAAGTCTGAAGAACTTAGTGCTGATAAACTTCCTGTTGCCCAAGAACTATCGTCCCATTGAACTTCCAACTTAGGTGGATAGATTGTGTGTGTATCGGTAGAAAAGAATTTTAAGTTTCCTAATCTTGTTGAACTACTTTCATCTTTTGTTGTATCACTACCTGGATTGTATGAGAAATCTCTTGAACCTGTATACAATGATTCTCGTTTAATTATAAATCCTCTATTAGGAAATAATGATGAAGAGTAAATATGATTCTTGACTAAGTCCGTTACATCAATTCTTACATCTTGTGTTGCTTTGGTCATACTAAATGATGAACTAACTGAATATTGTCCACCTTGACTTCCAGTCCACCAAGCACCTCCGTCAGTCAATACTGAACCTGTTACCCAAGGTGTTTGTTCGTCGTGGTTTCTATATTGATAACTTACTCCGTCAGTCGTTACTGGGTCGTGGACAAGTTTACCATTACCCTCAGTCCAATCACTACCACTCACCATATATGCGAATAGATTTTGATTTCTTAATAATTCTTCTGAACCAGCGTGATATAAATTTAAATAATACTTTGCAGTAGAAGGAATCTTTCCGTCTTGTATAGATGAAGAAATATCTGTGTAATCAAATTGTATTAATGCTCTTGAAATGTTTTGGACTGAACCATTTTCTGCAACAACCTTGTTTACTTCAAGTATTTCATCAGCACCAGTATTGATAGATGATGTTGTACCACCTGAATATATTGTTGCGTCTTTATCTCCGAATATAAAATAATGCATTAAATGTCTCCTACTACGTTTCCTAATATATCTTGATTAGGATATTTGACTTCAAAAATACTTGGGTCAAGTGAAGGATACACAACACCATTTCGTGTTGCTAGTTTAATATCATAAACATTACCACTATATCCTTGTGATGTAGTTGCTTTGTTTTCAATAACGATTAGTTGATTGTCTGGATTGTTAGTTCTTGGTGGAACTACACTACCTACTCCGTCAACTAATGATATTTGATAAGCAATATCACTCAATACGATTGGTTGATTGATTTGCCATTTCGATACATCAAAATGTTTTTTAACTGCTTGAACACAATTAAACAACACTTGACTTTTGTTGTATCCTCGTTGTGTAATGATTGCAAACCTAACACCAATGTTCACTACATAAGCATTTTTTAAATTGATTGCGTCGGTTAATATTCTGTATTGTGATAAATACATTTTTAAATTTTGTTTTACGGCATCATTTACTGATGCTAATTTTCTATTTTCATCATAACCTAACAAATACATATTCATTGCCAATGGATTCGGTATGATGTTTGTTTCACCCGCTGTATTGGTTTCGTTTTGTTCGTCTTGAACAATATATACTTTTGCTATGTTTCCAAATTTTTGTGGTAAAGAATAAACACGAGTAATGTAATCTTGTCTGGTTACTGCTCGATTCTGTGTGTTTAAATATGCTAATGCGTTTTGTTTTATTTCAGTTAGAGTTTCTTTTGATGCTCCACCCGTTGCAGGTAAAACATTATTGAAAGATAAACTATCTTCTGCTGTTTGAACTTTTGTAGAATCTAAATTACCACTATCAATTGTAAAAGTAATGTTCTTACCTGATGTGATTGAGTTTGCCCTGACATTGTGTTCAACTGCTCCACCATAACGATAAGTAACGGTTAGTGTTGTGTTGGCTGGTGCCAATCCATAAGTTTTTGTTTTCATAAAATTACTTGGGTCAAAAGACTCATCTAATTTAGAAACACCAAATCCTAATGCTGAACCAACATTGTCTGGATTAGGAATAATTACTTCATCTGGATTATCACTAATACCTGCTCCGAATCTAACTTCTGTTCTGTCGTCTTCTGTTACTCGTGTGATAAATCTTCTTGATGACTTAATTAATCTCAACATATAAGGTGTATCGTTTTGATATTGAGAATATGTTGGGTCATTTAAAGAAGTGTTTTCTATTGTTTCAAAAACTGTATCTTGTGCCAAGAAAGGAACTTCATACCAAGTGTTTCCATTGGAATCAACTATCGATACAATTTCTGTTACTCCGGTGTTTCCAAGTGTAATCTTGTCAAACTTTTTCGCAGAATTAAATGTAAAGGTTTGTGAAGTTGTTGTTCCTGATTTTGCCAATACTTTTTTCTTTAACAAATATTGTTCTGGGGTAGCCCCTGGTGGTTGAATCAATTCAATATCTAATGGGTCAAGTGAACTCGATACTCTAAAGTCAACTTGGTCTAATAAAGTAAAGTCCACACCAGTATCTGATGATACTATTCCGTTGGTCGAAACCACACCTGCGTAATCTAAATCTGCTTCATCAGTTGCACTTTCCTTAGCAGGTACGATTTGAGTAACTTCTAATTCTACTGTAGCTGGAACTGCTGTTTTTGGTTTGTATCCATATGATTGTGCAATATTATAAACATTTTTCTTTTCTTCTGCGTAGTTCAATAAAGTTTCTCTATATTGATTGTCAACATAATAATTCAATACATCTCCAACATAAGATGCCATTTCTATAAACATCATACCTGGTGATGATTCATTAAAGTCGTTGTATTGATTTGGGAAATAAGTTTTCGCAAACTCAATAAGGTTTTGTCTAATTGATGAGAAATCTCTACCGAGATAACTCACTTCTTTTTTAACTACTTTTTTATTTGTGTTGTAATCAACCGCCATTTTATTCTCCTACTTCAAAAGTAAATGTAATTGTATCGAGAGCGTCTGGTTCTAATGTAGTAGAATATTCTAATGAAATTAATACTTGATTTAAATTTCTATCATCTTGAACCGCAACTAAATTATTCACATTAACATAAGGTAACCAAGTAGATAAAGATTCTCTAATGTTGTTTTCTATATTTTCTAAAGTGGTTGGTGTTATTTGTTCAAACAAAAGACTTTTCAAATTAGAACCGAAGTTCGGTTGAAAAACTCTTTCACCTTTTTCAGTCAATAGTAAATTTCTGATATTAGATTTTACTTGTTGTCTAATGGTTTTTGTTTTACGAAAAAAACCTTCTTGACTATAATCTAATGGAAATTCTATACCAACATAAATGTCGTCATCTCTATCTATTTCTCTAACATTTGCCATTATGGTCTAAATCCACTATCACCTTTTTTCTTATTGTTAATTGCTTTCATCAAACCAGAATAATCACGAGTTAATGCATTCACTACATCTTCTGGAACTTGGTCAACTTTTACACCTGCCTTTTTGATTGTTTGAACTGCACCGACTTCTCGTTTTCTTTCTTCGTTTCCACCCATACCTAAGTCTCCGTATCCCAATACATCTGCCATATTGTCAGAACCCAATACACCACCACCTAATGTTGGATACTCATCAGTTTGTCCTGATGAACCCAATGGTTTAGTTTGGTTCAATACCTCGTTCAACGCTTTGTTTGATGTGTATTGTTTTTTTGGTTTTTGTTTGACTTTTGGTTTAGGTTTAGAAATCGTTTCTGCTAATTTGATTTCTTCTTTGTCATTAATAAATATCTCGCTCAGTTGTTTTTTGATTTCTTTACGGACAACTAATTCGATTATTTTTATTAAGTCGTTTTTCTTCATTTGTACTCCTATTTCAACTTTACTATATTGCTTAAAATACTATCGTTAATTAAATTTTTTAGTTTACCTGCAAATGGTGTTGGTAGTGTTGTTTGTCCAGCACCAATGTTAGTATTTTCAATTACATCTAAAATATCTTCTAATAATTTCTTTAATGAATTACCAAGAACACCTGGTTCTAAATTTTCATCATCACCTAAATTGATACTCGGTGAATATACATTAAATTCTTCTCTTCCGTGAAACACAATTCTATTTGATTGAATTGTAATCTGTGGTTTATCGTCT
>Ga0208917_1000902_pt1 | contig 14957 bp, 19 predicted proteins | sample DEB08_DNA_10_FD_185500 | JGI IMG/M metagenome (GOLD analysis project Ga0208917, IMG submission 185500) | Aqueous microbial communities from the Delaware River and Bay under freshwater to marine salinity gradient to study organic matter... | ecosystem: Environmental > Aquatic > Marine > Coastal ...
TCTCAGTTCCATATCCCCACAAGGTGCACAGCATGTGGACAGATCTGTGGATAACCAGCCAGATGCGGACGGATTCGGCAGGATCGAGCCGAGACTGGCCACGCCACGATTGGGGGACGAGACATTTGGCCCTGACGTAGCCGCGTGGGCTGCGCGCAACCTGCCCGGCGAACTGATGCCGTGGCAGCAGCTTGTTCTCGACGGCCAACTGGAACACGATGGCACCGGCCAGCTGCACCGCAGCGAATCGCTGGTCAGCGTCGGCCGGCAGAACGGCAAAAGCTACGCGCTGGGTGCGCTTGTCGGCTGGTGGGCGACTGAGATGCCACGCATAGCCGGGAGGCCCCAGCGGATCATCAGCACCGCACACAAACTTGACCGGGCTTTCGGCTTGTTCAAAGAACTGGCGCCGATCCTTGAGGCACGATTCGACGCCAAAGTCAACTGGTCATACGGCCGCAACTTTGTCGAGTTCAAAGACGGAACTATGTGGCACGTCAACGCGGCAACGCCACAGAACGCGCACGGCGCTACCTGCGACCTTGTCGTGATTGACGAAGTGTGGAACATCGGCCCCGACGTGATCTTCGACGCGTACCGGCCGACCATGACCGCGCGACCGAATCCGCTGATGTCGATGTGGTCAACGGCCGGCGACGAGGGATCCAAAGTCATGATGCAGCTGCGCGAGCAGGCGATCCAAGCGATCGACAACGACCGCACGTCGGCGCTGTACTTCGCAGAATGGTCGCCACCGCCCGGCAGCAACCTTGAGGATCCCAACACATGGGCGTGGGCCAACCCGGCGCTCGGCACCACAATCAACGCCGACCGGCTGCGACGCATGTCAGAAACACCGAACCGGCAGGCGTTCTACCGCGCCCATTGCAACGTGTGGATCAGCGCCAGCGCATCATGGCTACCGGCCGGCCATTGGGACAGCTGCCTCACATCCGACGCGATGCCGGCTGGTGGCTGGCTCGCAGTCGACAGCGACGTGACAGATCTGCGCTACACCGGCGTGCGCGTGGCGCCCGACGATCAAGGCCGGCTGCATGTCCACACCGAGTTCGTGGTGGACAACGCGAATGCGATGTGGGACGAGATTCACCGCGTACTCGAGGACGAAGCGGTGCAGCTCGCGTTGACACCTGGCTTCTATGCGCTGTGCCCACCGGAGCTGCTGCGACGCTGCAAAGACTTCGGCCAACGCGAAATGACGACGTTTACCGCCATCGTTCGCAACATGATCCTTGAGCGGCGCATCGTTCACCACGGCCAGCTTGCGCTCGCCGAACAAGTCAATCGCGCGGTGGCTGGCCGATCATCTGGCACCATCACGCTGTCATCACAGAAGTCGCCCGGCCCTATTGAGCAGACACGCTGCATGGTTGCTGCTGCCGGCTTCGCTGCACAGCCACAAGCAAAGATTCGCAAGCCAATGCTAGGTGTAGCCAAATAAATCACATGGGTGTGACTAGGCTGGGCGCGTGGGTCTGTTTCGATCGCGTACCGAGCCGGCGTTCGGCACCGCCTCCGTGCAGGCCGCCGCGGGCGCATCGCCCAGACCCGGCGCGCTGCAGTATTACGTCGTCGGCGCTAATACTGCGCGCGCCTTGTCTATCCCGACGGTGTCGCGCGCGGTCGGTCTCATCACCAGCATGATCGGCGGCCTCGACTTCCGCACCTACACCATGTCGTGGGATCCCGAAGTCGAACGCTACGAACGCATGTACATCCCCGGCGAATCGTGGATGACACGACCCGATCCAAACGTGACGCGCAACTTCATCATGGCGTCCACCGTTCAAGATCTGATGCTGCACGGCCGCGCGTTTTGGTACGTCACAAGCCGATACAACACCGGCTTCCCGGCATCGTTCACATGGCTGCCAGCCGACAACGTCGCCACCCTTGACCAAGCCGGCCCTGAATGGTTCGGGCCATCGCACGACATCCAATTCAACGGTGTCGACATTGACGCCGACAACGTCGTCCAGTTCCTCAGCCCAGTCAACGGGATGCTGTGGACTGGTAACCGTGCCATCCAGATCGCCTACGAGCTGGACGAGGCCGCGCGCCGGTACGCCAGCAACGGCGGCGGCATCGCCTCCGGTTATCTGCAGCAGGTCGACGGCGAACCGATGGGCGGCGACGACCTCGCCGAACTTGCCAGCGCATGGTCAGAAGCACGCGGCAACCTTGCCGTTGGCGCGCTCAATCAGCACGTCAAGTTCATTGAGTTCGGGCAAGACCCCAGCAAGTTACAACTCATGGACGCCCGTCAGCACAGCGCCGTCGAGCTGGCGCGCGTATTCCAGGTACCCGCGTGGCTTGTCAATGTGGCAATCGGTGGAATGACCTACCAAAACAGCCAGCAGGCACGGCAGGATCTGTACCTGTTCGGCGCCAAACCGTACGTCGACTGCATCGAACAGACTCTCAGCCTTGACACCGTCGTCGCGCGCGGCAAACACATCGAGTTGGATATCGGCGCCTATCTCCAAGAAGCCGAATACCCGGCAAGTATCATCCGCGAGAACGAGGACACACCAGCATGATCCGATTCACCGCCCAATCCGTCACCCTTGACGCCGCTGCCGGCGAAGCCGACACACCGCGCACCATCAGCGGTATCGCTGTCCCCTATGGCGAGACCGCGACCGTGTCCACCGGCCAGCAGGTACGCATCGAACAAGGCGCGCTACCAATCGACGGCCCCGCGCCACGGCTGCTCGAGTCGCACGACCCGAGCCGCATCGTCGGCCTTGTCACCGCACGCGAGGACACCGACGCCGGCATGTTGTTCACCGCCGAGATCGCCCGCACCGCAGCCGGCAACGACCTAGTCGAACTGGTCAAAATGGGCGCGCTTGACTCGGTGAGCATTGGCATCGAAGCCCTTGATTACGAAATGGACGGCCCCACCATGGTCGTCAAAGCCGCCGACTGGCAGGAACTGTCCGTCGTCTACCAGCCAGCGTTCGCTGGCGCCACCATCAGCGAAATCGCCGCACAAGCGGAGACCGCACCCGACCCAACCCCAGAGGAGACCCAAGTGTCCGAAGAAATCCAGCCCGAAGTGGTCGAGGCCGCCAAGCCCGAAGCCACCATCCCAACCCAGCCGATCTACGCGCAGCCCGCGAAGCAGTTCAAGCTTCCATCGGCCGCCGAGTGGATCAGCGCCGCGCTCATCGGTGGCCATGACTGGCATCAGATGAACGAGAACATCCGCGCTGCTGCGCCTGATGTGACCACCACCAACAACGACGGCATCCTGCCTGAGCCAATCGTCGGCCCGGTGTACAACGACTACCTCGGCATCCGCCCCGTGGTGGACGCGTTCGGTGTGAAGGCCATGCCGGCCAGCGGCAAGGTGTTTATCCGCCCGTCGGTGTCGACGCACACGTCGATGGCTGCCCAGTCGGCCGAACTCGCCGCGCTCCAGACCGGCGAGTTCCAGGTGCAAGAGAACCAGGTCACCAAGTCCAGCTACGGCGGCTACGTCACCGTGTCTGAGCAGGTCATCGACTGGTCGTCACCCGAGATCATTAACTTGATCCTCGAAGACATGGGCCGCGTGTACGGCCAAACGACCGACAACGTCGCAGCTGACGCGCTCGTCGCTGGCGCCACCACGACCGGCAACTTCACCGCTGCCAACAAGGGCGACCCCACCGATTGGCTTACCTGGCTGTACGCCAACGCCGCGTACATCTTGGAGAACGCCGGCAACGGCGGCCACCTGCCCACCCACCTGTTCGTGTCGGCCGGCAACTGGGAAGCCCTCGGCAAGCTCGAGGACAGCTCCGGTCGCCCGTTGTTCCCGCAGGTCGGCCCGATGAACGCGTTCGGCACGACCAGCCCCGGCACCAGCAACTTCGTGGCGTTCGGCCTGCAGGTCGTCGTTGACACGAACTTCGACAACGCCGGCAACGGCACCATGATCCTCGGCGACACCGTCGGTTTCGAGATCTTCGAACAGACCAAGGGATTTTTGAGTGTCGACAACGCATCAACGCGTTCGCGCGATATCAGTTGGCTTGGGTATTTCGCCACCTTGATGCTCGACGTGAACCGTTACGTCAAGGCGAATTTCGTCTGATCCGCCTGTAAGAGACCAGTCCGATGGCAACCGTCACCACAGCAAGCCGCACAGATGATGTGGCCACGCTTGTCCTTGACGACGCCACCGGACTGGTCTCAGGCGAACATTGCCACGTCTACAACGTCGGCAATCAGCTTGACGGCCACCACATACTGCTCACCGTCGACCTCGGCACGAACACCGTCACCTACAGCGACAACGGCGACGACGTAGCGGCCTACAGCCCAGCAAACGGCATCCTTGTCGAAGAAATCACATGGATTGACGCCGACGATGTCAAAGTGTGGCTCGGTATTGACAGCGCAACGGCGAACGACACCGCGTTCCTTGAGGACTACTGTGTCAACGCCGCCAACGACTTCTGTTACCGTCGGCGACGCGAGGCCGGCTACTACGACAACCCGACGGTGGCACCCCATGCTGACGTGAAACTCGGCACCGTCATGTACGCCGCGATCCAATACCGGACACGCGGCAGCGTTGACGGGTACGCGTCGTTCAACGACATGGGCACCGTCACACCTATCGGATCCCTTGGCCAAGTGCTGCAGCTGCTCGGCTGCGGCCGCCCACAGATCGGCTGATGCGGTGGCCAGCGGTGTACTCAACGAAGCTATTCAGCATGTCGTCGCCACAATCAACGGCCTGGGCTACAAGACAGTCACGGATCCTCGCAACGCACGCCCGCTGTCAGTCTTTGTTGAGCTGCCAACATTCACGACGTTCGCACACGACGTGGTCGACATCACCATCGTCGTACGCGTGCTGGCACCGCCACCCGGCAACCAAGACGCCAGCGATTACATCATCACCATCGTCGACGCGATCCAAAACGCGTTCGGCGGCGCCGCAGTCGACGGCCGGCCAACCGTCGCCCTTATCGGCGAGCAACAGTTACCGGCCTATGATCTGACCATCAGACTCGGAACCCACAGGAGCACCTGACATGACCACCACCAACCTGACCGCCACCTACCTGTCGGTCGACGCCAACGACCTCAGCGACCAGCTGCAGGACTGCACGCTGACCATCACCAAAGAAGCGCTCGAAAACACCGCGCTGGACGACACGGCGCGCACCTACACCGCCGGCCTCGAGGTCTGCGAAGTGACCGCCACGCTGTTCCTCAGCTACGGCGCCAGCGAAGTTGAAGAAATCCTCGAAGGAATCCTCGGCACCAGCGTCGACGTGATCGTCGGCAAGAACAGCGCCACACCAGCGACTGACAATCCTGTCTACACAGTCCAAGGGATGTATTTCGCGGAATTCACACCGTTCAATAACGGCGTAGGGGAATTGTCGATGGTCGACATCACTCTTACCGGCGGTAGCTACACCCGCGCCGTTTCACCCTGACCAAACCAACTGCACAACTAGGAGGCAACCGTGCAACTCACGCTACGCGTCGACACCGGCGATGGCCCGCAAGATGTCACCACCAATCTGTGGGCCATCGTCGCGTGGGAACGCAAATACAAAACGAAGGCCAGCAAAATGGCCGACGGTCTCGGCATGGAAGATCTCGCATACCTTGCCTACGAGGCATGCAAAGCGCAGAAAATCACCGTGCCGGCCGTGTTCGACGACTACCTACGTCGCATTGTCACACTCGAGGTCGTGGGAAGTGACGACCGCCCTACGCGCGAGGAACCCGGCGACGCCAGCTAGCCGAGATCCTCGTACACCTTGGCTGGTGGCCGCCGAACATCGACTTTGACATACTCGACCTGACTACTGTGGTTGACGTAATCAACGAACGAAACAGGAAAGCGAAACGTGGCCGTTAGCAGCAGCATCGAAGTGAATGGCGTCGCTGATGCCATCAAGGTGCTCAACTCGGTCAACCCTGAGCTCAAGAAGCAAGTCGTCAAAAACATGAAAGCGGCCGCGCAGCCGGTCGAAGAATCAGCCAGGCGCCTCGTTCCCGCTGTACGGCCGCTATCGGGCTGGGTGGGCTGGAAGGGCGGCTTTGACCCGAAAGCAGTCCGACGCGGCATCAGGGTCGCTTTTAGGGGATCCAAGGTGCGCGGTGCGCGCGATCCGAACAACATCCCACTATTGACGCTGCGCCAAAAGAACGCGGCCGGTGCGATCTACGACATGGCTGGTCGACGTTCTAACGGCACTACGGACGCTGGCCGCCAGTTCATCAACGTGTTGAACCAGCGCGGTGGCCCGGCGTCGCGCACCATGTGGCCCGGCGCGGAGGACGCCATGCCAGTCGTCGTACGGCAAGTCGAAGCAGCCATAGATGACATGATGGTGATACTCAACAAGGAGCTGCGCTAATGGCTATCAACGTCCCTATCGTTTCCGAGTTCGCGCCCGACGGCGTGAAAAAGGCGATGAAGGAGTTCGAGCGCCTAGAGAAAACCAGCGAAAAAGTCAGTTTCGCTATGAAAAAGGCGTTCTTGCCGGCCACCGCTGCTGTTGCTGGCCTCGCCGCTGCTGCCACCGTCGCTACCAAAGCCGCGATTGACGACCAAAAACAACAGGACGAACTCGCACGCCAGCTGCAGATAACGACCGGCGCCACACAAGAACAAGTCGCCGCCGTCGAGGACTACATCGCCAAAACCGAGATGGCTGCAGCGGTGTCCGACACCGAACTACGGCCGGCGTTCGCCAATCTTGTGCGCGCCACCGGCAGCGTCACCGAAGCACAAGACCTGATGAACTTGGCGCTGGACGTGGCCGCTGGCACCGGGCGCGACCTTGAATCAGTCTCCGAGGCGTTGCAGGAGGCATACCAAGGCGAAGTCGGGCCACTCAAAGAACTAGACCGCTCACTCACCGACATGATCGCGTCAGGCGCCGACGCCGACGAAGTCATGGGGCAACTCGCCGAAACATTCGGCGGCGCAGCAGCACGCAACACCGAAACCGTTGCCGGCCGTTTCGAGCTGATGCAAATACAGATTCAAAACGCCCAGGAATCCATCGGCCTCGCGTTGCTGCCCATTCTTGAAAAACTGCTGCCCATCCTCGAGGACGTAGCCACGTTCGTCGCGGAGAACACCGAGCTGTTTATCGCTATCGGCGCAGCCATCGCCACCGTCGCCGGCATCGTCATCGCCTACAACACGGCGCTGAAGCTGTACGCAGTTGCTCAAGGCATTGCCACAGCCGCCACAGCCTTGTTCAACGCTGTGCTGGCCGCCAACCCCATCGTGCTGATCGTGCTAGCCATCGCCGGCCTGATCGCCGGCCTCATTCTCCTTGAGAAGCGTTTCGGCGTGGTAACTAAGATCGTTGAAGGCGTCAAGTTTGCATTTGACCTAGTGAGCGACGCCGTGGCATGGCTGGCCGGCAAGTTTGTTGACTTCATCAACACGCTGATCGACGTGGCGAACAAGATCCCGTTCGTGTCAATCGACAAGCTCACCAACGTGTTTGAGGAACAGGCCAAAATCGTTGAAGATGAAGTGACGCCGGCTATTGAAGGGTACGCCGACGCCGAACTTGAGGTGGCCGAAGCCATCGCAGAGGCGGCCTATCAGCAGCAGCTCGCCAACCTGGACTACGAAGAAGCCGAGCGGCTGATGGACGAGCTGCACCCAACGCTTGATGACGTGACCGCTGCGATCGGCCGCACAAACGACGCGATGGCACGTCACCACGAAGCGCAGCAGTTCATCAGCGACATGAACACCGACCTGATCGACGAGTTCAACTACCTGTTTGGCATCTTCGACAACGACGAGGCCGTCGACAACTTCAGCGACGCCATCCTTGACGCGGCCGAAGCCGTCCGTGAATACGGCGAAGGCAGCCGCGAAGCCGAAGAAGCCAGCCGCGACATCTACCGTGAACTCGGCAAAGTCATCGACCAGCTCGACAACATCCCGGCTACGAAACAGCTAGAACTGATCGCGCTACTAGATCAAGGCGAATACGACGCGGTGCTAGCGCAACTTGAAGTGTTGAACGCCATCGCAAACACCGCGCTCACCACACTCACGGCAGCCGAAATCGCAGCTGCAGCCGGCATGGTCGGCGGCGGCGACTTCGCACCAGCGCCACCATTGCCGACACCAGTCAGCAGCGTGCAGATCGGCCCCAGCAACCGCTCAGGCGTGCGCGGCGGCGACATGAACGTGACCGTCAACATGCCAGCCGGCACCGACCCGAACGAACTAGTGCGCGTCCTTGAGCGCGCCGGCCGCCAATCTGGCAGCTTGCCGATTCCGACTACTGGGCAGATCCGGTCGTGACACTCACGCTCGCGCACACCGTCAAGATCGGCGAGATTGACAACCAAACCGATTTCACTAGTCGTGCGCTTGGCTTCACGGTGCAACAAGCAGCACGGCCGCAACGCGTCAACCCGAACCGCGCCATCATTACGCTGGACAACAACGACGGCGCGTTGACACCGAACGCCGGTGGCACCTATGACAGCGTCGACTGGTTTAGTCAGGGCGTGTTCATCACCACAACGGTGAACGGTGGCAGCGACCAAATCCTGTTTCACGGCATTGTTGACGACTTTCAGTTAGCGGACAACGGCACCCAATCCACGGTGCAAATCACCGCGCTTGACTGGGTGGCTGTCGTCGGCCGGCTCAGCCCGAAGGATTACAGCTCGTCACCAAGAACAGGCCCCGGTGACGCCATCGAGGGCACAATCAGCCTGAAACTGTCAGGCACCGACGACATGGTGAAGCTTGGAACGACTGGGGCTAGCAAAGGTGTTGGCCAACTAGCAAACGACAACACAGCGGTGCCGATGCAGATCACATCTACCAATGTGCAGTTCATCACCGATTCGCTGCAGAACGATGTTATGTCGGCCGATCTGTGCGTTGTGTACGGCAAAAAAATTACACACGATCCGGCGCCTATCGACGCAGCTGTTTATTGGCCAGTCACCATCGGCAACACGCTTACAAGATCCGCGACCACGTTTTATTCCGACACGCTCAACGTGTTTGTGTTCACAGGTGCCACACCAGGATCCGGCGAACTACCAGCCGCCGACGTAATCACCGGGTACAACATCGAGGAACTGGTCAACACCGTTATCAGCACACGCGACGGTGGCATCACTCAAACAGTCCAGGACACGACGAGCGCCGACCTGTACGGCGCGCGCGCATACACCGCAACAGGTCATGCAGCAAGCACCGACACCGCGACACTCAACGGCGCCACCAACATGGTCAACCGGCTATCGACGAGCCGATTTATTGCGCAACGCTTAGAGTTCACCAGCGCCAACCTTGCCAACACACCGACCGGCTCCGCGACACAGCTCGAGCTGTTACTGGACACCGAGACCGCGTTGTGGCAGCCATGCACGATCACTTACACACCGACCGGCGCCGCTGGCACCGTCACCGACAAATGTTTGATTTACAGCCGGCAGATACGCGCGACGGCGTCGGGTACGAGCATTGTGTTGGATCTTCTGTCGGCTGATGACTATCAGTCGTTTACGTTGGACTCGACGGTGCTAGGGGTACTTGACGAGAACCGGCTGGGCTAGGCTAACACCATGGCGTTCCCGTACACCTCTGGCGACGTTCTTACTGCTGCCGATCTCAACCAGTCCAGCGGCCTAGTCTTGGTGAAGTCGCAAACGATCGGTAGCGCTGTGTCATCGGTGACCGTCACGGGCGCGTTCTCGTCTACGTTTGACAACTACCGTGTGACATGCAACGGCGGAGCAGGAAGCACAGCGGGCGAGTTGCAGTTACAGATGGGTTCCACTACGACCGGCTATTACTCACAATTGGTTTTCACATCGTGGGCGAGTCCGTGGACACCGGCAGGCACAGGATCAAGCAACGCTGCAAACTTCAATGTTGCAGGCACAAACGACCCTAGTGGAACCATATTAAACCTTGACATCTTCAATCCGTATGTTAACCGTCGAACAGTTATCAGCGGAAGCTTTACAGGGATGCAAACCACTCGGGCAGGCGGTTACGTTAACGGGTTCTTGTCGAATACCACTTCGTACACAGCTTTTACTGTTCTGGTCAGCGTCGGCACGATGACTGGTGGGACGATTAGGGTTTACGGATACAATAATGGCTGAGTATTGGACACGCGAAGAACTAGAAGCCGCCGCGCCTGACGGCACCGTCAACGTACAGGTCGATGACGAGGTGCGTCCGATGACGACCGACGAATGGTCAGCATGGATCGACGCTCAGGTCGGCCAAGAGAAGCCAGCAGACGACGAGCCGGCATGATTGTCATGGTTATCATCCTCGCTGCGATCGCGGTGGGGGCCATCATTTCAATAGTGGAGAACTCATGAACCTTACGAACCCACCGAAGGCGCTAATCGCGATGGTCGCCATGATCGTCATCGCCGTGTTGATGGTCGCCGACAGCATCGCTAACGAGGCCGGCACCGGGATGCTCGGCACCATCGTCGGCTACGCGGTCGGTAACGGCATCGCCGCGAAGGGCGGCAAGCCTGTCGAGCCGATTATTGGAAAGAAGTCGTGAAGTACACCAACTGGCATGACGGCCGCACACCAGCTGCACCGTTCAACACCTGCAGCCCGAACCTTGTAGCGATTCGTCATTACATGGAACAGACATACGGCATGTGGTATCTCGGCTGCTACACCCGGCGCAAGATCCGCGGCGGCACACGCTGGTCATCTCACGCGTTCGGCGCCGGCCTTGACCTTTCGTACCGACAAGACGACGACCACCCGAATGTGCCAATGCGCGAATCAGTCGAAAGTGTGATCATCCCGTGGCTGGAGGCCAACGCTGACACGCTCGGCATCCAACGGATCCACGACTACTGGGCGCGCCGCTACTGGCAGGTAGGCCGTGGCTGGATCAACCGTCCACCCGGCGGCCGTAACGACCACATCCACCTTGAGGTCAACGAAACGACGTGGCATTGGGCTAACGACATCGACGGCCGGCTCACCGACGGCCCACCGAAACTGGAAGCAGTCACCGACACGCCGGCCTACCCCGGTGCGAGCACGAAGCGCGGCAGCTCCGCGAAAGCGCGTGTGCGACTGATCCAGCAGGCGCTCGCTGATAAGGGCTACAAGGTCGGCCCCGTCGACGGCGACTTCGGACGCATGACTGACGCAGCTGTGCGCCAATTCCAAGGCGACGCCGGCGAGCATGTCGACGGTGTTGTTGGCCCCAAAACGTGGACGGCTTTGTTCGGATAGTTGCAACGTGTGACAGCCTGATGGCATGATGGGAACCCCACAACACATACGGAGGTTCCCCATGATCCGACTAGCCCTGCTAGCCACCGCCATCGCCGGCCTGCTCATCCCGGCGTATCTGGACGACCCGAGCAACTACGAACACGACGCGCTACTACCCACCACATCAGCCGCAGCTGTAACCAGCACGACCGGCGCTGTTGTTGTGGGAACCTCAGAAGCGCCGCAGGCAACCCCGACCACTTCCACCACAGTCACCACGACCGCACGGCTGCTGTCGACTGTGCCGGCCACTAGCATCGTCATCCTTTCCGATGCGAAGTGTCCGGAGTGGTCGGGGTATGCCGCCATCTATTTCGACGCCGACGAGCTCGAGATTGTCGACCGCATTATGTGGCAAGAGTCCCGATGCCAGGCGGACGTGATTAGCCGCACAAACGACTACGGCCTCATGCAGATCAACTGGGCCGTGTGGGGCGACACCATCAACTCGCAAGGCTTTAGCCGCGACGACCTGCTTGACCCATCGGTGAACATGATGTGGGCGTTCCTGATCGCTCACGAAGCCGAACGCATCGGCTGGTGTACTTGGCAGCCGTGGTACATGAGCGGAGACTGGTGCTGACATGGATCTGTTCGGCACACCGTACGAACGCGGCATAGCAGAATCAGACAAAGCCGCCAACAAGTGGACGCCGGCCGAACTTGAGGCCGTCGACGCTGCTATCCATCGCTGCTGCTACTTCTACCCCGAGTGGACAGCAGACGACGTGTGGCAAGCCCTCGGACGTGACTTCAAAGTCACCAAGGGGCTGGCTGCACGACTCAACAAGGCCGCGAACGACGGCTGGATCCGCGCCACAGACCGGACACGCAAGTCCCGGCGCAAGGATCAGCACGGGCACGGTCAACGACACACCATATGGGAATCCCTCAGGAGGCAATGATGGGCTTCAATCTTGACGATTACGAACCGGTAGCGACCCGGCTAGCGCGGTGGCTTGCCGATGTCGGCGCACGCGAAGCCACCGGCCGCGTCATCACCGAGATGACACACCACGGCGACGGCTGGTGCGTATTCAAAGCATCGCTGTTCGAGGACGACACGCTGATCTCCACCGGGTGGGCAGAAGAACACGCCAGCCAACGCGGCGTGAACGCCACCAGCCATGTTGAGAACTGCGAAACCAGCGCCGTGGGCCGCGCCTTGGCTAACGCCGGCTGGGCAGGTTCCGACCCGGCGAAACGCGCGAGCCGTGAAGAAATGAGGAAGGCGTCAGGCGCCCCTAGAAGCCCGCAGGAGCGCCCCGACGCACAAATACGCACCACAGCACCGAACAGCACCGATCGACGCGACACGCCAACAGAAAAAATGTTGGCGTTCTATCATCAGCTGTGCAAACGCCACAAGATTGAACCGAACCCGGAGGCATCAGGGAGCTTTGACCTATGCCGATCCGAGATCGACCGCCTGCAGGATTTGTCGCGCGCATGACATTCCACACGCAGCTCAACACCAAAATGTCGGAAAAAGAGTGGCAAAAAATGGTCACCGAGACCGCCGACTGGTTCGGATGGATCTACTACCACTCAAGGCCGGCCTTGACGCAGGCTGGTAAATGGGCGACACCGCTGCAAGGACTTGCCGGCTTCCCTGACCTTGTCCTAGTCCACAAGACACGCGGCCTTGTGTTTGCCGAACTGAAAAGCCAGACCGGCCGGCTCAGCGACAAACAGGAACGCTGGATAGACCTGCTCACCTACTCAGGCGCAGAAGCACACGTCTGGCGACCCACAGACTGGCCGGCCGTACTACGCCGGCTACGCAACAACCCCGGAGGCAACAAGAAATGAAACAACCACGACCCGAAGTGTGGCGGCGGCTGGGCACCAGCACCAGCTACGCCGGCCTTGTCGGCGCGCTTGAGGTGCTGGAACACCACGCACGCCGGCTCTGTCATGACGAACCTGACAACTACCTGCTGGACGGGCTGCGAAACATCCTCTGCAGCATCGACGAACTAGAAGCTGCCGGCCGATTCGGTACCGTCGTTACCGAAAAACGTGAAACCGCTATGGCCCAGCATCCAAGCGGAAAAAACAGGGACTTGACAAACCCACTAGAATCCCCCACCACTCACCCCCCAGCAGCGACGCAGCCCCCGGAGGCCACGGAGGGGCAAGGAGCGAGCCGCTGATGCAAATCAACGAAGCAACCAGCCTCCTCGAAGCATGGCAAATACGCATGGCACCCTCGCCGGCCCCATTCAAAGGCCACGACCGCGTCAAAGACGAATGGGTCAAACGCCTAGAACTAGCCAGCCAAGAACAAGCCCGAGCCGCATGGCGCAGCTGGCAAAACGCCGGCCACACCAAATGGCCAAACCTGTACCAACTCGAGGCGCTACTACAACGCCACGGCGGCGTCGGCACACTCAACGACTGCAGCATGTGCGACGACACAGGCTGGATCGAAGCACCCGAATACCAACACCACGGCCACACCTACACAGCCTGCCAACCATGCAGCTGCGACCACGGCAAAATGGTCGAACGCTCCACAATCTGGCGAGACCGCCCCATGCTATGCACCGGGTGCAACGGCAACGGCTGGCTAGCCGGCCACGACCCAACCGACGATGTCGAACTGTGCGCCATGTGCAACGGCGACGGCATCAGGCGGTGACCCAATGGCAAGACAACGCAGCCTGCCGAGGCCAAACACACCTGTTCTTCCCGACCACAGGCCAACACGGCCTAATCAAGAAAGCACGCAAACTGTGCGCCGGCTGCCCAGTAGCCAAACAATGCGCGCTCGAGGCAGCTGCGCTGCACAGCGTTGGCGAACTACACGGCGTATGGGCCGGCCAAACAATGAAGCAACGCGACCGCGAACACGGCCGGCACAGACGTGCATGGTGGACACATGACAACACCTGAAGAACGCGCTGCGGCTGCCGCCCGATCTAGAAAACGATGGGCACAAATGTCGCCAGAGAAAAAACAACAACGATTGCAACAACAGCGGGATTATGCGCGCGCAAAACGCAAACAACTAAAACGAGTCGACAAGCCACGCAAACGCAGCCAGTTCATCAACGGTGCACGATTGGAGCGTTACAACTTTGTGCTTCAGCTCAAGTTTGAGCGTGGGGCGTGCTGCGACTGCGGCCTAGAAGTAACCGAATGGAATCACCCGTGTATGGAATGGGATCACAGAAACCCATCACACAAAGAGTTCGAACTGTCTCGCGCTGGCAAAATGAAACTAAGCGCGGCCGAGATAAGACACGAAGCAGACAAGTGCGACCTTGTTTGTGCAAATTGTCACAGAATGAGAACTTACTGGGAGCGTCATCATGACCCGCAAACACGCGCTAACTCATTGGAACAACAAATGAGTCTGTTCGATGAGTGAGTACAGCCGTCGGATTTACGGTACCCAACGTTGGAAGAAACTCAGGGCGCAGGTCATCAAAGAAGAACCGACATGCCATTGGTGCCACGCACGACCCAGCACACAAGCCGACCACGTCATCGAGATCGACCGCGCCCCAGACCTCGCATACGACCGCGACAACCTCGTCGGATCCTGCCGGCCCTGCAACAGCAAACGTGGCAGCACCTACCAAGCCAAGAAAGCGGCTAGCAAAAAACAGAAAACAGTTTTTGGATCAACTCAAGGTGCCGC
>Ga0208917_1000904_pt1 | contig 14952 bp, 22 predicted proteins | sample DEB08_DNA_10_FD_185500 | JGI IMG/M metagenome (GOLD analysis project Ga0208917, IMG submission 185500) | Aqueous microbial communities from the Delaware River and Bay under freshwater to marine salinity gradient to study organic matter... | ecosystem: Environmental > Aquatic > Marine > Coastal ...
TTATACATTTGATTAACAATGCTGATACACATACGTTCTACGTCTGTCCAGGTATAATAATGTTTCTTAATCATTCGCCTTTCGCTCCTCTTGCAAGATATTCTTCATTGTGAATCCAACGGTATCCTGCATCGTGCATGTTGTCAACTTTGTTTGCATGAACAAAACGCATAAATCCCCATTCTTTTACTTTGCGTCCCATGAAAAACAAACTCCAACAAGGAATTTCATTACCATCTGCATCTTTCTCAAGTTCTAACCAATGCAAGTCATCTGCTGAACGCTTACGGAAATGTCCTGGTCCACGCCATACTCTTGTGCTTCCTACTACTGCACCTTCTTTACTAATAATAGGAATGTGTTCCCAGTAACCACCTTTGAGAATAAATGTAGCATAACCCCATGGATGATCATGTAGTGTAGGTTCATCGCTTACAAGAACTTTGTGTAGTGTTATGTTAAAAGGAAAGCGTTTGCGTTCTTTTAAAAATAGATAATAACGGATAAGGTATGGAACCTTTCCGTCTCTGTCAGTAATAACTCGACGTCTGCCGAGCTTGTCCATTATTTTAGAAAGGAATGTCATCTTCATTATTTGCCTCATAATCATCCTTGATTAAATTATACATCTGCTTGAATTTTTCAAACTCTTTTTGGAATGCAGGATACTGTTCACACATGCCTTTGATCTTATGCATGCTTGGCATAGTGTCTATCCATTCTTCAAAACTAGTGTTGATTGTAAATGTATCCTCACTAATACTAAAATCACCTGTATCTAACACATCTGTGTTAAGTGTAATAGTACCACCATTATAATAGTAATCGTTATTAGAAAAACTACTTACATCTACTGAGAATGTTCCATCATTAAGTCCTAAGTCCAATTCCATTTGTTCTGCATTTTTGTCATTTGACATCTTTTAATACCTCATATAATGCTTGACCTGAGAAAAAATCTTTGCTTAATTTGTTTACTTGCTTGTGAATACTTGGCAAATAATCTTCATAGTTGTCCATATAATCAACTATTTTTTTCATAAGTTCTCCGCGATACTTTACATAAGAAGTGTTATCCTCAGTCCATTGACTTGGATATTTAAACTCAGGAAGCGCCATCTCTGAATAACTTAAACGATCCGGAACCATAGGAATAGCATCTACAAGTGCGCCTTCATACCAACTAATACCAAGTGTTTCTTGTAGGTTAGCACTGAACACAAGTTTTGCTTCTCCTAGTAAGTTATGATATTCGTTTTTACTTAGACTTTGTTCTTGACACACTACAAATTCATACTGTGGAAGGTGTGTGCGTAAGTCACGAAATATTTCAACTTGCTTTTCTGGAGCAATACGATGTGGAAAGAGTATAATGTCTTTTTTATCCATGTTTTTATACATGTTTAAGCTGTTACGTAAATACTCCATAGGCCAACCAACACGAATTGGTTCATGCTCTACCATAATCTCTCTAAATGATTTTTCAAACAAATCTATGTGGAAGTCAGTAGCAAAAAAATTGTCATCGAAACATTCGTACATACTACGCTCTGCATTTCGGACCCAAGGTTTATCACCAATTAGCCTGCCTAAAAAATCTTGTGGATCATAACTACCAGCATGCCACAAGCCACCAATGCGAACATCAACACCAAGTAACTCTGCCATGTAGCGTAGTTGTATAACTGTAGGATTCCAGGCATCGGTATAGAGAAAATAATCACCGTCCTTAATAGTTCCTGCACAGATCATTTCTCCTATTTGTTCTAACTGTTTACTTTTGTAAACATTAGTACCACCAAAGTTAAGGAAAGCCCCAGGCGTAGTAGCCTGAGGAGTATTTCCTCCGCTTATCACAGTGACTTCTTGATTTGTAGCTCGTTGCAGTTGACGAGGAAGATGCTCTTTCCATTGCTTAGTGTAGCGTGTATCTACTGCTTCGATGTCTACAATATAAATCATTTTTTAAAGTTCCTACTTTTGTTATTACGTGGTCTAACACGACCAGTTTTTTGGAACTGTTGATATTGTTCCCAAACAGTATCGCCTTTCTTATACAAACACTTTTCGTTAAAAACAAAACCTTCAAATCTGCAAAAATCTTTGAATGATTCAAGATCCGCAAATACTTTATTATAAGCTTCACGATTGAATTCGATTGCCATTTTAAATTCCTTATACACTTTTTGGATTTGGATAAAATATTGAACAGCCATTTTCGCCATCTTCGGCGACATCAATTTCAACAAAGCGGCCTGGGTACTTTGCAGAAATCTTTGCGTACAATTCGTCTGCGATCATTTCACACGATTTGTAATCTAAAAGGAGCACTTCACTGTCGGTTGAGCTCGCTCCCGTACTTCCTTCACTATCTGTTCCTGTAGAGTTTGATTGTCCTGAGTAGAGTCTTTCGAGCCAGCGTTTGAATTGGATGAATTCGATATCCCTATCGTCGTGGAACACTTCGATACGCACCCTGAAATGAAAAATGTGACGATGAGGATAGCCAAGAAACGACACGTCATCCCAACCACCTGTTGCCAATTTTGGATCATCTATTGCTGCCGGATACTTGTGTATCCCCTCCTTACGAAAAGTTACCCATATGGATCTATTTACCTTATTCTGCATGTAATTTACTTTGTCTTCTTCACGCATCATTCTTAACATACCTTCATAGTAACGTTCTTGTGTCATTATAATATACTACCTTTCAATGGGTTTGTCAAGACCATATTTGCTCCAATCTGTGAACTTTTCTCTGTCCATTAAATCGTGCAAACTATGACACCAAACACCTGGGTTAGTTGCCTTAAAATCTACATCATCAATTTTAACCATTGTATTGTAGTTCCAAAGTTTCGTGTAAGGCAATGGAACACGAATTTGTGGGATAAAATTATCATATTCGCAAAGAGCTCCATCATGAAATTCTTTACAAGCATCAAGCGGAATATCAAGGCTTACAAGATATCCTTTATCAAGCACAGGCTGTATCATCTGTTCCCAATCTTCCCAATCATCTGTTTTATGAGGATTGTAAGAATGATTAGCACCAAAGAAAATGTGTTTACAGTTGTTCTTTTCAGCCATTTCTACAATAGTATCAGGATTTTCAAACCCTACAATAAATAGAGTTTGCATACCATATGCAGGAGTTTTTTCAACTTCTACGCCTACAAAGTAACGTACATCTGCAGATTCACCTGTTTCGTAATTTCTATTCATTTTTTAGTTGATCCTTTAGAGCAAGTTTTTGTTTTTTTAATTCAACAAGATTTATTTTGTGATTATAAGAACGATCTCTTAAGCGTTCTTTTTCTACTTCTTCAACTTTATTATGCAGATAATCGTGCATATTTTTTAATCTATTTGAATTTTTAGATTTACGTCCTGTTGCCATTTTTATACCTCCTCGAATAAATTTGCAAACTGTGTGCTTGCGTTTACTGTTTTCTTTCCTGTTGCTCCTCTAGTGCCAATAATTGACATCCAGAATCTTGAAAACTCTTCGATTACAGCGTTTGCTTCGTCTCTGCTGTCTGTTGCGAATATTGCTTCAACAACATCTCTAAAAAATAACCTGTCAAAGGACTCGTCCACAAGCATCGCTGGATAAGTTCCGCTGTCGTATTGCCTGTTGGCTTCTTGTACTGCATCTATGTGACTCCAAACATTGTGTGCCATCTGTATAGCGTATGAAAAACTATCCCAAGAAGTTTTACCTTCTTTGCCTATTTTATTTAGATCACCTGGCGCATAGATGCACACATCTTTGGCCATTAATCCTTGCGTTATTGGTGAATCTTTGAAACTACTGTGTTTGCCTTCTCTTACAAAAGCCTGTCCAAACGGTGTTGTGTCTGTTGATAATGCCTTGTCATCGATGCTCGGAACCATTCGATACACCCACTTAGTTCTGTCTTGAGTCTCAAGTTCACAGTAGATCTGTCCATTAGCGGTTGCGAGGAAAGGCGAAGCACAATCAAATGTGATAGTAAAGTTTTCATTGTGATATTTCCTTACTGCTCTTTGAATATCAGTTAGTAGAGTAGCCCATTCAAGTTTTGAAGTACCCAAGAAATGCATAAAGTCATGTATGCCTTTTTCAAGTAATCCATCAAAACGAAGTGCAACTAACCTTTTAAGCACAAGATGTACGTCACACATGTTCTGACCACCCATTGACCAACCGTTAAAATGTGTGCCTGGATATTTCTTAGGATCGCAATAGTCCTTCATCTGCTGATACCAATCTTCTGCGTCAGCGTGATTTTCTCCTTGGAGAACATTAAGGAACTTACAAGCACCACTGCGATTCTTCATAAAGTAATCGTTGTTAATGCGTGTGGCATTTACAGCATCTTGATAGTTGTCAATTCCTGTTGCTTTTGCACCAGCTGGAGAACGCGATACCCAAGCAGGAATATCAAGTATCATACCATAGTCCATATAAGCATCCATCCAACTAAGAACTTGTGTTCTTTTCTTCATTGCTTTAGGACAATTAGGATCTTTCCAGTCACCTTCCCAAACACCTTTACCAATTTGGAAACCACCTGAATCACCCAACAACCAACTAGTTTCTCGATTTCTATCTCGAACCATGTCTTCTTTGGCTGAGTCTTTGTTAATGTCAAGTTCAGCATGTCCTGCTGAATACAAACTCCATTGATATTGAAATAAGCTCTTGTCTCTGTTGAGCCAGTTGCCACTTTCAACACCGTTGGTCCAATGTTTAGGAACACGATTATACTCTACGTATTCTTCTCTGCGTTGCTTGCCTACAAATGTAGCATAAAAGCCACTTAGTGCGGGCAAGAATATTGCATAATCTTTTTGTGATGCTGTTAGATCACTGTTCATACTATTTGCTCTGTGCTGGAAGGATATAATTGTATTCAGCCATACCTGAATCTACTGTAATTTGCATTGCACCTTGATCTGAAATGCTCATTTTAATATCACCATCAAGACTTAGAATAGCCTGTGTTTGTGCTACTGGCCAAGCCCATGTATGTTTTAGCGAACCTTCAATGCCTGCTTCGAATACAAACGAACCTGCGTGTGTGCTTGCATCACCGAAACTAAACACAAGATCACCATTTTCAGTTTTTACATTAAATGTAGGCTCTTCTGAGTGCGCCGCACTTTGTAGTTTCATACGACCAATTGCGGCTACGCTTGGCGAAAATGAAACTTCCCAACTTGCACCTTTGAATTTTACGCTTTTTAGTTTTTCTTCAATAATCTGTTTGTTCATAAAGCGATAGTCATTTTGGAAATCACCTGTTGCGTTTTCAAAGTGAATGTGTGTTGGAATACTTTCACCATTACGTTCTTGATTGACAACATCAATTTTTGCATCCTTTTGATATTCTGGGTTTTTCAAATGCAATGCTAACTTGTCTAAGTTAGGCATACCAAATGTACCATCTGCAACTTTTGATTGTGTGGTTGCTGTTAAAATTACAGAGCGATCCTCTGCCATTGATTCAATTGTTGTAGTGTCTTCGCCAGTGACTTTAACAAGGCTGAGAAAGCCCAGTGCATGTGTGTGTGCGACTACGTCTTGTAAGATATCTTTCATTCGTGTTCTCCTATAGTTAAGTTTATTATATTGTCTTGCTTGGGTTTTGTCAAGTATTTTTCAATACTATATTTAGGTTTGAAGCCTAAAAACTTTAATTTTTCCATATTTGCACATGTCCATTCTCGCTCATGTGGGGTATTTAGACGAATGGGCAAGTCTGGCGCAAAGTCACGGACTCTAAATGGAACTCCTGTGCCTATGTCTACTGTGTCAGTGTACTTACTTTGCATGAGAATCTCTATTGCATCGCATAAATCTTCTATGTGTATGAAATCTCTATAATGATTTGTAACATATTCAAGTCCACCATTGAAGAATTTAGCAAGGAACATGTTTGCTCTCGGATTGTCACTGTAAACTGTGTGGAATCTCATTCCTAAGGTATTAGGATAACATGCTGCAGCTTCTTCTACAATATATTTGCTTGCCGCATAAGGGTTAAGATGTGGTTCATATGCACTACTTGAACTTGCATAAAGTATTCTTGTGTTAGGATACCGTTCGAACAGTCTCTTACTTACTTCTACATTATTACGCCAGTATCCTGCAGGATCATTTATGCTTTCTCTTACACCACTTTTTCCAGCCAAGTGTATTATTAAATCAAATTCTTCTTTAAGATCACATGTTAGCAAATCTTGACTGTTGTTTAGTTTATCTCGATCCCATCCATCTTCTAGATCAAAACCCACTATGCTATGATTCTTTTTCAGCCTTTCTAAAAGATGACTTCCTATGAAGCCTCTATGTCCTGTGAGCATTATGTGCATTATTCTTTCCTCACGCTGTTGTTGTAATTGATAGCTTCTTCGAGCAGAGTAAATCTTCTACCGGAACTTTGTGCAGAACGTACAGTTGCTATAACATCTTTTGGAAAACAGTGTCCACCAAACCCACGTTGTTCTGTTACACCTGTGTGGCTAAATCCTATTCTTTCATCTGACGCAACAGCATTTGCCACTGCTTCGTAATCTAGGTTTTGATCTTCACAGTAATCATAGATTTGATTAAAGAAACTAACTTTTAGTGCTAAAAAACTATTGCGTAGTGCTTTTGCCGCTACAAGAGATTCTGGTGTTTCTATGTGAATATTAATTTTACCCATAGCACCTAAATATATGTCACTCCAAAATGCTGTACAATTACCACCTATCCATAAGTCTTTAGCAAACGCATCTTTTTCCCAAGTTGCTTGACGCAGAAACTCAGGCGAGAAACAAATCTGTTTGTTAGGAAATTGTTTTTTAATTTCTCTCCATGCCTCTACACTAATTGTACTTTTAATTAGAATAGGTACATCAGGTGTTTGGTTAAGCACATCAATAACATTACTATAGTCACATTCACCGTACTGCTTAGGAGGAGTAGCAACACTTATTATAACAGCATCAACATTCAACCATTCGCTTTCATACCCCTTGTAAGGGTCGTGTATTTCCACATCATGATAACCTTTGAGAACTAATTCTTGTGCTTTGCCTACAAAGCCATATCCTGCTATAAGTATTTTCATTTATCTTCCTTTTTGCCTAAAATTTTTAACAATTTTTTTTGTTCTCTTTTTTTGACAAATTCTTCTTCACCTTCGTATGAACTGCATTTTTCTAAAGCATCTTCACAGTGCCAAAGTATGCGATATAAATCTTGTTTACAACCAAAAGTTACAAATCCGTCCATAAGTTTATCATTTGCGGCATAAACTATTTTGTTTATTTCTGTTTTGATATCTTTTACAGACCAATTTTTAATCATTTACAAACTCTGTTTCTTAGATCAGTTGAACTAAAACGATGATCTCTTTTGTTAAAATGGATATCTATATCTCTTTTACGACAAATATCTTTACCTGTAAAATCTTTGTCTCGATATTCTTCGCCCAGTATTCTTACATTAATAGGATATAATGATAATATATCTTCAAGATCAGATTCAGTAGAGTATGGCACAATTTCATCTACATAACTAACTGCTTTTAGTTGCGTATAACGTTCTACTATAGTTTGTATAGGTGAATTCTTTTCTTTTCTATCTATGCTTGGATCAAATTGTAGTCCAACAATTAAATAATCACATTGATCTTTTGCATCACGTAACATTTGAACGTGTCCTGCATGTAGTAAATCAAATGTTGAACAAGTAAATCCAACTTTCATTTTGCTATTCCTCTTTGCCTAAAGTTTTCTAATATTTCTTTAGTGTCTCGCCAACTTTTCACTTGTTTAGCAACGCCGCCTGCTTCTTTCACTGCATATGCTAAACTAAAATCATTACCGTCTGGATCCATTCTGTCACCAAAGAAAAAGATTCTGTCTTCTTTTATATCGTCTAATACCTGACGTTTATCTTTACCTTTTGAAATAATGTCAATGCCAGTTTCTCCTCCAACTACAGCACTTACTTCAGGAAATGCTTTGTTTATTCTTTCTGCTATATGTATTCTTTCATCACTCTCTATATCATAATAAAAATAATCTTTACGTTGAACCTTATCTGCATTACGTCCTACTATACTAAAATTAACCATCCCGGGACGTTCTTCGATATGTTTACCAGTTCTTGTTTTATATTCGCTTGATTCAAGTTCATCCTCAAGAAATTTGCGTAATTCTTTGCTAATTTTCCAAGGATTTGTATAAATGCTTTTTTGTTTCTGCCATACATCGTTGCCATTACAATTATATATTTTGTTAACACTCATACAAATTTCAGGACCAATTTGTTCAAGTGTTTTAGGATTATCGCTACCAGTAACTAAACTTACTGCATTATTTTGTGCAAAATACAAGAACCAAACTGCAAATTGTGAATTTATTTTTTTTCTACTAGGAGTTAAAGTACCATCAACATCGAACAAAAAATGATTCATTATTCTTCTCCAAAATCAAATAGTGTATTGAATGTATTGTGTTGTTTTGTATCTTCCAGATCATATTTCAACACACCGATCAAGTTATCTAGTTTATTATCAATAATTGTAGACTCCATAGCATCACCATCAAACGGCAGTTCTTTAAACCATTCTGGCAAACGAAGCTCGTCTGTTGGATATGCAACACTTGTATAACCTAGTGGATTCTGTTTGAGCTTGCATACAATAACTTTCATACCGTCTACGATCTCTTGCGAGTACTTGTCACCGTTCATACGCTTGAGTGTGTTCCAGTTGATGCTTGCTCTTACGTGTCCTGGCATGTTTGCTTTGCCTTGCTTCTGCTCAAGACGCTGATAGTGTCCAATTTTGTTTGCACGTTTGGGCGAACCTTTTTCCCAACCTGGACGTTCTTTAAATTCACGTCTAAACTCTGTAATACGGTCAAGTATATCTTTTTCTTCTTGACCCTTTAGCACCATTAGTAGAATTTCACTTAGGAACTCTTGCATAAACACAGGAGTGTCTGAACGGCGCAAGTCCAAACCCATTGCTTTTACTTTGCCTGGTCCATCTGCATCTGTTCTAAATCCTTCAATATCATACACAAGAGCCGCATAACGTTTCTTAGTGATGTACAAACCTGACTCAGCAACAATTTCTCTACCTGCAGCAATTACTTCTGCACGACTCTTTGGACAGTGAAATGCTTTAGCCATAAACTTTTCAAATGTGGTATTTGCTTCTTCAGCAACTTGATCATACAGTGTGATAACATTTTCTTTAGTCCATGGTATTTTTCCTGCTTGAATTTGTTCTTCAAGAATAGGATATGCACTAAAATACACAGAGTCTGTATCTCCATAGATAACTGCTTTACCTACATGATCATACTCGCCTGTAATAACCTTGTTTACTTCGGCACTCATGTGTTTTACAATAGTTCTACCGCTTAGTGTAGTTGATTGTCCGATGCGTTTATCAAAGAATCTACAACCTGGATTTAGAATAGCACCATACAAACTGTTCAAGTTAATCTTCTTAACTAACTGTCGCTTGTCCCAGAATGCTACTTCAATATCATTACCTGCTTCTTTTGCTTTTTTAAGTTGTGCTTGTAGTTCTTTACGTTCTGCATACCAGCGTTTAAGAATACCTGGAATAACTCCTTCAAATTCATGTGTAAAGATTGTGCCATTTGAACTCAACATCCAAGGAGTATGGCTGTCAAAAATTAATTTGTAAATCTCTGCGGCACTCATAGTGTCTGACTTGCCGTTTTCCCAGTCAATGGTTAATGCGACATCTTTTCTACAGGCCATAACTGCTTCATATTCTTCTGTGCCAAAGCGTCCTTCCCAACTACCTGCAAAACTTTTCTTCTTAAGATTCATGTCTTCATGCACACGAGCTTCTGTTATCTCTGGACGCAGTTGTCCTACAATAGTTTCTGGAGCCATATTTAAAGCACGAATAACACTTGGGTATAGACTGTTCAAGTCCATTGAACCAATCCATTTGTGTACCCCTACTTTTGGAAATGCAACATACGCACCTGCGGCCGCTGTGTTTTCATCGTCACGTTTAGGACGATTAGGAACTTGTAGTCCTCTGTGATGTGCTTCGTTGATGATTGCTTGTTCTGTAACTGCAACAGCACCCATTGTGGTCTGTAGCAAAACAGTATTTGCGTGTGCAAGTTCGTTACTAAGATCAATAAATCTTAGTTTTTTGTCCAACTTGTCCAGTAGTGCAACGTCTTGTCTGTTGTACTCAATGAACGTTCTGAAGTCATTGTTATAAAGTTGATCGAGTGTACCTTCGTACACAGTTTTCTTTTCACCAACTTCCATTTCGCCAATGGCATCAAGTCTGTAAGTATGTCTTTCTTCATATGTGTATTTACGATATAATTCCAAACTATCTAAATGCACTCTGCCTATTAGGTCATAGGTTTCAGCTTGTTTACCATACTTCTCATACTCACGTTTTTTAGGTAGTTGTTTCCATAAACAAAAACGTCTAGTGTCATCTTTGCTTAGTACACGACTTACACGATTTACAGTGTAGGGAATATCATAACCTTCACTGTTCCAACCTGTTAAGATGTCACTGTCTTCGATTAGATCAAGGAATGCTTGAAGCATATCGCCTTCGTTGTCAAACAGGATAACATCTTGACCCCATTCTTTTACTTCTTCTTTGGCCTGCTCCATTGAGAGTGTTTTCGGAGGAAGTGCAAGTGTAATAAGTGCGTCCATCCATTGTAAATGCACAGTGATAGCAGTAATTGGCATGAATGGATCACTTGGATCAGCAAAGCCACGCTCTGGATCAAAGTCTGTCTCAATATCGAAAAACGCAACATTTAGTTTAGGTGCATCTTGATTCAAATAGTTTTCTGAAAGACATTGAAAGATAGGATTGATATCACTTTCAAATAGTTTTTTGTTTTTGTTTATTGCTAATTCTTTGCGAAAGTCTTTGGTATGCTTGCAAACAACTCTTGTAAGAGGATCACCATAGACACTTTTGTATTTGCCTCTTGGATCTTCATAATAGAATGTGTATTTTACGGGATATTCTGTGTAGTGTCTTTGCCCATCTTGGCGTTCCACTACTCTGATAATATCAGAATCTCTGTCAAAGTATGCATCGACGTAACTCAATCATTTCTCCTTCGTTGCTTATGGCCAACTTAACCTTCTACATGCCCGACCGTTGTCTTGGGCGTACTATTACTTATTACAGAACAAGTCCTGCAACATAAATTACGGTTAGTCCTGCATTTAGGACTACTAAACTTTTTTCTTTCCACAATATGCCTATTAAAACCCATAGGCTATTACTTGCAATAAATGCAAATATATACCAAGGGTAGATATTAAATGCGGCAAGCGTTGCTGCCACTAGCAAACATGCTGTACTAAACCATGCTAAAGGTTGATAAGGTTTTACCACCATGATGCTGCAACTCCAAATCCAAATATGTTTACACAGGCAAAATAAAATGTTAGTAGCATAACCCATGCCGCACCTCTACGATACGATGCATAACATTGAGTAATACTGCCTACAAAAAATCCTGGATAAACAATTAACATATTAGGATCTCTTGCATTTATAGCAAGGGTCATGCTTGCACCAACAGTAAAAATAAAACTAACAAGCTCAAATGCAAATGCAGTTCTGTCACTTCTATAACTGTTTGACCAAAAGTCTCGTATTTTTTGCAATTACTTGTCCTTACCAACTGTAACAACAAGTGTTTCCAAGTCATCAAACTCTTCTGCAACTCTTGACCAATCACCTTTCTGTGCAATTTTAATTGCCTTATTAATCATACTAGGCTTAATATCCAATTCCTCTGCTACTGCTTTTACAGTGTCTTTTAAACCAGCCTGTAAATCTTCTACTTCTTGTAATACTGTAACACCTTCATTTACTAGACGCTCCAGTTTGGCCTTTTCTTCAGGACCATATACTCGATCACTCATGCGATTCTCCTTAATTTATATCTATTATATAGGATTATTTAGGCAATGTCAACTGTTTTTTTCTTCGTCTTTGGTTTTATACTGCCATTCATCTGTGTGTCCTACAGACCATTTGGGTTCAGTTTCAACAGCATAATTTTGGGTACACACTTTGAAATCTGGTGTTAGAAGCTTTTCTGGTGTTAAACTGCTGTCACGCCAAATCACTCTATTGTTTGGTTGTGCGGCAAATTGTCCATTATCAAGTCGTATTACATTGAATGATTTGTGTTCAGGATCATGCTCTGAAAAGTTTGTATCTATATAGGAATGATCTCTGTGTGCATTATCTATGGTAAATTCGTATTCACCTGTGTGCATACGTCTATCTTTACCAAAAAATTCACATCTTGATAGTAGAGGTTTTTGGATGACTGTGATATCATAGTCAAAGCAATCCCAAAGCTGAAGAACATCTAAAGGCAACAGTTCTCCGTGATCTGTTTTCCATACAAATGCACTTATAGGCAATTTGTCATATAATGCACCGTAATCTGTTAGCAGTGTTTCAAAGTATAGAGCTTTATACGTTGTTGATTTTACGCTGATCCAAATACCAGGAGTAAACTCGCCATGGCCTTTTTCGAGGTCATACAGATATTCTTTTCTTACGTAAACTGATATTGGGGGTAGGGGATGTACTAAAAATGCCATATCATCTGCGTTTATTAAGTTCTCTATACAGACGTTCTTTTATGGATTCAGTTTTTTTGTATTTGTCTTTGATAGCGCCAAGCTCTTCTTCACTTGCACCTTCTCTGCCTGCTTGTGCAAGTTTTTCCATACCTTCTTTACCGTATTTTTTTACACCAGTGTAATACTGTAAACCGCTTTCTTTTGTTTCTTCGTCATTGTCATCAATTGTTTGAGGTTCTTCTCTAGATTGACGTTTTCTTTCTAGACTTTTTTGCATGCTTATGAGATTATTTCTTAATTGGGGAGTATTAATAATAACTGTTAGCAATTCAATGTATGGTCTAACCGCTTCTCTTTCTTCACCATTTAAAACAATTCCGTCTGCAGCTTTTTTTAATCCTCTTGCAATTAATGCACTAAAATCTTCATCAGGATCTAATGCGCCACCTAATGCTGTTACACCCGGAGTAAGACCTTTTAAATCTATATCGTCCTCGCCTACTAGTTTGTCTTTGAGTGGATGAGGTTGTTCACCTGTTGAACTTGGTTTAGACATTTTAGGCATTGCATCTGAACCTTTTGCTTGTCCTGCACTGCCAGTTTTTTGTGTACCTTCAGTGATAACTCCAGCAAGTTTTGCAAAATCGCTTACACTATCTATACCCAACGGCATTGAACCTTGTGGAACATTTACACTTTCATTGACATAATCTTTTTGTGGAGCAACTTCTTGAGCCGGAGCATTTGCCATTTTTAGTAGAGCTTGTTTGTCTGCTTGAGGATTTGAAGGAAACAAGTCCTTCATCATTGCGCTCATTTTATAAAAGTCTGTCATATTAACCTCTACCTAATACTATTTGTATTGCTTTGTCTACGTCACTCTTTACATATCTTTTGGGAAACTCTTTGTCTACGTTCCTATAGATCCATTGTGTTCCTTTGCGTCTAATGTTTTTGTTCACCCATGTAATAAGTTCATCGTTTTGTGGGCCGTGCATGACTGTATCCCATGCTTTTGATAACCAATTTTCTTCTTGTAGTAGATCTTTAACAAGCATTAGTCAACCTTAACACAGTTGTCTACAGTTTTTCCGTTCTTTTTCTTAGTGCCCATGCGTCTGTAGCCTTTCCAGCATACTTTACCGTCAACACCTTTTTGTTTTTCTTCGTCTAGTGTTTTCCAACTCGGCTTACCGCACTCTTTACAAAGTTCGTCTTTTGATTCTGTTTTTTTCTTAGATTCAAGCATAGCACTTAAACCATCTTTATACGAAGACTTTTTCTTTTCTGCAACCTGTTGTTGATCAAACTTCATTTCATAGTCAAGATTGTGATAAACACTGCTAATATAATCTGCAGCTTTGGTTATTTTAGCCTGTTGCCAACCTTCTATGCCTTTGGTTTCTGGAATCATTGCCAACATGTTGTGCAATTTGATTGAATATTTTGCAAGTTTATATAGGTCTGAACGTGCCATTTGCACTTCGTGATCTTGCTCTACCCTTTGAGCCATGTCAGCTAAGCCGCCTTCATTGACTTTCTTTTTAATTTCATTGTGCCGCATTGTTTTCTCCGTATATAGTATTTATGTGTTTTTACGTGTTTTTTTCTTCTTCTTTGGCTTAGCCGCACCACCTAATAGATTTCCATAATCGAGCGCATTAACCATAGTACCATCTGCATTATACATATTTCGGCTCTGCATAGGACCTAAATTTCCTGATACACTTGCAATACTACTTGCACCCGTCGCGGTTGCTGTTTCTGTTACACCTTTTGTAACTTTACCTAAACTTACTGCATAATTCCATGCATTCATAAACACAGGTTTAGAAACTGTAGCTGCGTAACTTCCTACTTTAACAAGGGCACAAGCCGACAATGCTAATAATAATTGTGCTCCAATCTGCATTGCCATATCCGTTTTGGTTAATTTACCACTCCAATAGTCTTCGAGTATTCCCCATACATATCCAGGTGCATGACCTGCAGTGCCTATTGCCACGGATAACATTATCCAATTTTTCATTGTAATATTTTGTAATCTAGCCGGAAAATTTGCAGGCATTGGAACATCATCTGCCACAGCCTTACCGCGTTTCCAGATATTTCTTAATGTTTTTGAAGAGACTTTATATGCTTTGTATCCTGTACCTGCTAAAGTCATGCTTATTAGTACATCAGCTATTTCGCCTCCTACATCAGTTGCAAAATCTGCATTGGTATATTCTTCACCGTTTTCATCTGCTCCTCTATACCAATTTTCGTAGGCAGTTTCTAGATCTTGATAAGAATAATATGCACTTACTGCGCCAATA
>Ga0208917_1000909_pt1 | contig 14923 bp, 21 predicted proteins | sample DEB08_DNA_10_FD_185500 | JGI IMG/M metagenome (GOLD analysis project Ga0208917, IMG submission 185500) | Aqueous microbial communities from the Delaware River and Bay under freshwater to marine salinity gradient to study organic matter... | ecosystem: Environmental > Aquatic > Marine > Coastal ...
CGAAAACGTAACGTGATAATTTTCTCTGATCCACCCGTGACGTTTTGGGCTCTTCGAATAATCGTAGAAAACCAGCCCGGGGTTCTTGTCAATTATCCCATACGATTCCCAAGATACGTCACTAAACATATTAAGACGGACACCAACCGTATCGGTATTGTGTTTCCGAGCAAAATACAATTCTCGGTTAAGTTTTGATAAGAACCAATCACGCGCAAGATACCACAAAACCGTTTTGGCTATCCGCGCACGTTTGACGTTTGAAACATCCCCCTGCCCTTGATGCGCGAGACACGAAGCTTGACACGTTTTGGCATGGGGGCATAGGTTACCAAAACCGATACCCTTTTCAGGATATAGTGATAAACCATACGTCTTTACTAGGTTTTTCTTCGTTTTGGGGTTTTGATCCCCTTTGCCGAGTAGCCTACCCACTTTTTGCCATTGGTTACCCAACTTGCCACCAATAACGACCGCTAAACTGCGATTAATAATTTTGACGGTGTATCCGTTTTTCCTGATGATCATGTCTAGTTCCCCCTGTTTAGTGCGTGTTTTGCCATATCTGAAATACGCTCGCGATTCCTCACAAGCAAACAAGCGATAGTATCAAAACCGTCCGCTACTTCACTGCCATGACGAATACCGCTCAACACAATCCCGCCAATTGTCGACGTTCGCCCCGTTCGGAATCTCAGTGCATGATAAAGAGATTCAGACGCAATACCCTCAGGTTTAGTTTTGCGCCATTGTCCACGCCGGGCGTTAATATTCCCTGCTATCGCATCGACAATCTCAGAATCGGACTCTGGGCACGTTACGTTGCCTTTTTGCCTAAGCGTATTTAGTTCACGTTCGATGCATTTAAAGACAACAATTGCAGCAAGTTTTCGTTTTTCTTTCTCGGTAAGTTTCATTGTGTTATTCCCCAAAGGTTAAAAGTCTATAGAACGTCATGCGAATTCAGCCACAACACGTAGAAAGCGTAGCCTATTGAAATGGCCGTAAATGCAATGGAAGAAAGTAAAATTTTATCGTAGTTGCTCATGGTTTATTCCCTATCCAAAAAGGTTAGTTGTGTAATTCCTTCGTACTGATCGTACAAATATTCCCGGGCTTCTTGGGTGGTACTTCCTTTCGGAACCAGGGAGTCTATCCGATAAAAAATACCGATTGCGTTCAACTTCCTGCCTATAAAACTGACCTTTTCCATCGTGTCTCCCTCGTTTGTTTGTGTTGTTGTTGGTTGTTTATCGTAGGTTCTCATCGTGTTTATTCCCTAAAAAACAAAATCGGTTTTGAAATGGGCGTTAAAGACGTCGGCGAAATATTCTGCCACCATTTCCGCGAATTGATCGTCGAACCCGTCATCCAAAGCGCCGTCAAAAGTGTTTTCGTAGAAGTACGCAAAACACAATCCCATGTTTTTGAAATCGTGTTGTTTGACAATTGATTGACCTAAGTTTAGTTCAACAATAGCTCTGGCGGTTTGAGGAATAGACATCGGTTTTTCCTCGCTTGTTTGTGTTGTGGTTTCTTCACCATGGAACCTTACGCCGTTCTCGCTTGCAAGCTTGTGGAATAGCGAACCTGCGTCAGAAGCTTCATTCCACGAATAACCATCCTCAAGACAAGAATCAATTGTGTTTTGCAAATAGGCGTCACCCTCTTTGTACGTCTCAAATTGATCGTACTCGTGCGATTGATCAATTGCTGCAGTCAAGTTTGATTCGACGTGTTCCTGAATTGTTTGCTCGTGCATTGGTTTTTCCTCGTGTTGTGGTGATTGATATAAACGCGATTGGTAGATTAATCGACCACCACAACCCGACACAATACGTTTTTTACCTTATTTCAGCGATTTTGATAGAAATAATCTCAACCGCCAATCGGTGGATAGAAATAATCTCAACCGCCAATCGGTGGATAGGAATGATATCAACCGCCAATCGGTGGATAGGAATGATATCAACCGCCAATCGGATAAACCGCAAGCCTGAATCTATGCCGCCTGAGCAATCAGCAAACCCGATGTTAATTTGGGTAATCTGGGTAAGATGGGTAAAATGGGTAAGATGGGTAGTTTGCAATCTCTTTAGGAGAGGCCAACTTTCAAAAAATTTTTGAGAGGCTTGCCGTTATCCGTGGCGAAGTTGGCGGTGTCTTTCTCTGTGACACGCTTGGCAAAGGCTTACAAGATTTGTGATGTCGAGCCTTCTAGAAGGATCTTCGCTGATGGGAATAATGTGATGGACTTCATCAGCGGGAGTTGCGATATCCTTGTCGTAGCAATCGTGGCAAAGCGGATTGAGATGTCTGAACCTTTCGCTTAGGACTCTCCACTTGCGGTCGTAACGCTCTCCGTGCTTGGGAGCGTTGTATCTGCTCTTGCATCTGCACTTCTCGCAGGGAGTTCGATCTACGACCCTTCCACAGTGGCAAGCTCGTTTCATTTGATCGATCTCCCGCAAGTCACAAAAAAATGCAGACAGGTATTAGCAGTCTGGTATTAACCCAAAACTGACCCCACCCCCATTACCCCACCCATGGGATATCGCAATCACCGGATGGTGCTGTCGCGGTAAGGGTAAACGTGGACGAGATGTCGCTGGTTGTCACAGTAATGGTGTTACCTACAGGAGTCTGATATCCCGCCGGTGGACTCATCTCAAGCAAGTAGATTCCAGAGTCCAAGTTGAACACACATTGCCCAGCAGAGTCACTAACGAGTGTCAGCGTAGTCCCATCAACATTGATCCTAGCACCCTGAAGTGCATCACCGTCTTGGTTCTGAACATTGACAGTTACCTGATACAAACCTGAGCCACCAGCACCAGCCGTCGATACCTGAGCATCAAGGTAATAGCCAAACGTGCCGAGTGTCGTATGACCTGATCGGCTTTCATCCCAAACAGCGTCCGCAATAGCACCTGTATCAACCGCACCACCCGCAGCCGATACTTGACTATCCAAGTAGTAGCCAAACGTACCAGCGGTAGTGTAGCCTGCCTGTGGTTCATTGAAGATACCCTCGACGATCTCACTGACAGGATGAGAATGATCCGGCACAACGACGAACTCATCAGAACTACTTGGAGCAGCAGTCAAAGATTCCTGCAGTGTAATCCGTCCATTAGCCGAACTGTAAGTTGCAATCGGTCGGGCTTCACCGGCAAGACTTCCTGATGTAAACAGCAATAGCAGATGATTGTAAGCACCTGTCACAGCAGTCAGGTTAGTATCAAATGCAGACGCAGTTGGTGTACCTGATACTTCACCATCGGCAAGCTGAGTAGCCTTGAGTGATTGCCAGAAGGCACGCTCAATCGTACCTGGAGATCCCTTGGTTAATGTATAAGCCAAGAACGCTGCACCAATGGCATCATTAGCAGCAGACGATAGTGCGTAGTCTGTCTTGTCATTATTGGTGCTGACGATGACCTGATCTGTTGCAGGATCGAATGTAGACAAACCAGAGACACTGACCATATCTGTATTGGTCGTTGTCGTATCATTCAAAACTGTGCGAAGTAGATGACCACTAGCGTTAATGCCAAGACTTCCAAAGTTAGCCGGAGCAGATGCAGCAAGAAACGCATTGTTTGTACCTCGCATGTCCGTATTGGTTGTCGTTGTAGCAACCAAAGTAACGTTACTGACCGCACCGCCTGATGTAGTAATCGCACCACCGCTGACGATGGCCGATGCTGCTATGTCATTGAGATCATCGAGCGTTGTTTTTGTTCCGCTTATACTGTATCCGGTCTTGTCGTTGTTGGTCGATACCGTTACCTGATCGCTGGCAGAATTGAATGTTGATCTGCTGCTGATTGCTGCGTCAAGGTTTGTAACGTCAGCGTCAATGGTATAGACGTTAAGCGTTTGGGAGATCGCACCAGTTAGCACGAAACTGAACGCAATATGATCGCCGTTGGTTTCTGCTTGCGTTAGTGCAACAGTCCATTGTCCGTTACCTTCATGGACTGCCGATGCAGTCGTCTGTGCCTGTGTACCACCGTCAATGGTGTAGTACACAACTGGACTTCCTGTCGTAACGTCACTTCCATCTGTGCTGCTGATAGCTTGGAACGCAACGATCTGACCACTTATGTTTTTTCTCATTTAAGCAGTCCTGAAATTTGAGTAGATTGCTTTGCCCAATATGGCTTGAATGTGATGCCTGCCGGAACTGCGACCGAAACACGCTGCTTCTTACGGAACGGTGCTAGGGAGTCGACGTAGAGTTGTTTTATTTCTGATGTGGATAGGGCGCGTTTGTGTAGCATCACGCTGCTAACTTGACCATTTAAAGGAAAGTCATTAAATGTAGCCCTTCTACCAACTCGAAGAACGCCTGATTGTGTGTTTAGTGTTTTTGCAAACTGCGCTATCAATAAGCCATCCAAGTAAAATCGCACATCCGACGAATCGTACGACATCGAAATATGATGCTGTCCTACGACTGGCAATGGTTGCGAAATTGAATAATCATTAGCATACCCAGAAAAATACCATTTGCCTTGAAAGATGAGTATGTAAAACCATTGGCTCGACGAAGAATTCCCAAACCCTGCAATCGTTTGATTGCTAGTGTTTCGTATTTTGAAATGCGATGATAATGTTCGAGGTAAAGCCCCAAGTGACTCTATTGCATAATCAGACTGAACATAATCATCCGATCCATCAAAATCTAAAGCCAACCCCTTACTCGTAGCCACCCAATCCGTAGCAGCATCCATGCCAGTTAGAGTTCCATGATTGCCATTCCCTGACACATCACGCAGAGTCTCACCAGTTACCCCAAGCGAAGGCATCCAAGCCCCAACCAAACCATCCCACAGATTAGGGTTTTCACTCTCACTAGCATTGCGTGCATAGCCAGCTTGATAGCTCGGCTTGATGATAGTCGTAGGCTTCTTAATCGAGCCTACTACCGTTGCCGCTGGTATGGCTGCCGGTACTCTGACGACCGTTCGTTTCTTTGTTCTGAACGGTGCTAAGGAATCGACGTAGAGGTGCTTGATTTCTGATGGGGAGAGGGCGCGGTTGTAGATAGATGTGTTAGTTATTTTTCCATTTGCGAATATGTTATTCTGGTTTAGTCCGATCTTCAGCGTACTAGACCTGTCATCTATGAACGGTATGCTCGTCAGGACGGAAGCGTCGAGCTTGCCATTCCTGTATACGGACAACACCGAACCGTCCCAAGTCATTCCTAGATAAAACCACTTGTTCGTTCCAATGACAGATCCGTACACAACGTCTACATCGCCAGTCGGTTCATGAGCTACACCACCACCTATTGCCCCTTGATAAACCCAAAGCTGATACTCTCTCTGTCCTACTGCTCCAATGCCTTTGCTTACAATCGGAAAATAAAACGTATTATCGCATTTTACCCAAGAAAAAATAGAAAGATTCTTTGGTGCAGAAATCTTGTCTCCGATGTTCACATAATCATTCACACCATCAAAATCCAACGCCAACCCCTTACTCGTAGCCACCCAATCACTAGCAGCATCCATAAACGTCAGCGTGCCATGATTGCCGTTGCCACTAACATCACGCAGAGTCTTACCCGTAACACCAAGCGAAGGCATCCAAGCACCAACGAGCCCATCCCACAGATTAGGATGAGCCGACTGACTGGCGTTCTTAGCATACCCGCTGGCGTAACTAGGTTTGAGCAAATCCACTCTACTGAACCTCAGGTGGAACTGGAGTCAAAATGAACTTGTGTGCATCCGAAGTCCCAAGTAAATCATCAGCAGTATTGTTGTGAACCACCGGCGATACATAGCGGAACGGGATGTTTACAAGTCCAGAGATGATGAGGTTATCACTCGCGGTTGTCGTCTGAACCGATGCCGACCCAAGGAACATGAGGTTAGGGAGATCCGCTGTAGATCCTAGTGCATCTACGGTTCCTACATCGCCATCAACATAGGTTCCGTCAGAGAAGGCTAGGTAAAGATCCACTGTTTCTCCGACTACAGGTGCGGTATCAAACCCGTCAATGACGAACTTGTAAGCATACTGATCCGCTCTAGGTGCTGCACCTAGATCTCCTTGTGCGCCAACTTTAACGCCGTCTGCTGCTAGACTGCCTAGATCCAGAGTGTAATCACCACCAGTATCCGTCCAAGTCTTTGCTGTCTCTTCTGCGATATAAACTTTGTTCGCCATGCTTATAGGCTCCTAGCTTGCTGTACGGTTCCGGCTTTGACTGACCCAAGACCAAGTTCGTCTGCTCTTGAGATACTTTCTTGACTTAATGCGTCGATGCTGTCTTTGTCCGCTTGTGATAACACGCCATAAGCCACAAGAGCGTTGAGCATCGAAACACGATCCGGCAGGTTGAGATCAAGCGTTGTATTGTCACGCATAATCATTTGCTCGGCTGTAATGCAAAGAGCAGCACACTGTTCGTCTGCATTTCCTTTGCCTTCCTCGATCTTGATGATCCGTGGACGGTCGCCAGATGATGCCTGACCACTCCACGCAAGAAGCTCTGCCGATGAGATCGAGTTAATACGCACTCGGTTCTTTGCGTTGATCTCCTCTGACGCTGCCGAGTCGTTCGAGCTATATGCACCAGTGACCGGATGACCGGCATCAAGTTCTTCTCTTAGCTTTTGTAGGTTTGCCATTATTTAATGTTCCTTAGTTCTTCTGCGGATGGGTCGATCTTCAATACAGCTTGCCACAAGCTCCGGCGGTCATCCTTGCACTCAGCAAGCTCACGACTGATCTTGTCGTTTACGTCTTTTTGCAGCGAAAACTGACTGCGGTACAGGTGAACAACGGCTGTCGATAAAGCACCCATGCCTCCGACAAGTGCTGTCGTTACGGTCATGGGGTCTAAGTTAGCTAGGATTTGTGTCATCGTATTGTTTGTTAAACATTAAAATGGCGTTGTAAATTCGATCCGCAGCTTGGCTTTTATTAGCTTTGAGCTTGTCTGACAACTCAGAAAGGCTATTTGCGATATCCTTCTTAGTCATCTGATTCATCTCTGCTTCTAACATGTCTGACTGCGACCGCTTCGAACGGGATTGCTTTGTTTCCCCACAGTGTTGTGTATCCATTGTCTCCCCAATTTGGACCCCATGAATTAAGGCAAATTAAGCCGAACTCATTACCTCTTTTTGCAACACCCAAGCAGCATACTAGGTGCTTCCACCAGCTAAATGCTACGCTCACAGGACATCGCTCGACGAGTATAGCATCTATCACAGATTCCATCGAGTTTTTTGGTAATTCTTCAAAACTGACTAGCCGGTGTTTTCTAGCACTTTGTTTTGCTGCTTCGGGCCATCGGAAACTACGCTGAAACTCAGGAATATCGTCTTTCTCAGGAACTCCCCATTGCTGAATATACCTGCAAGCCTCAATTCCGAATCCACCTCGGAACCGACCTTTCTTGCCGAGGTAAGCAGTAGCAAACGGATTGAGGTCAACATGACCTACACCCTGTCGAATCAGACTATTGTTGATCGCTCCGCAGACTCCGTACATCCAGCAGTAAGGCGTGGACTTCTGATTGTAAACTGCCTTGCGTCCCACTGACTGATGCCAGTGGTATGGCTGACCGCCAATGCTGTTTAGATGGTCGATCCGTTCAGCCCACTGGGAACTCGGTATGCGACCTCCCGAATACTCCTTATACGCTGAGAACTCAGGGAACGACTGGTAATCTCTATCGATGTATCCACGACCGAATCGGTTTCGCATTAGTTAAATAGCTTTTGGGTGTCTTGAATGGTGTCAGGGATCGAGATGTATTTAACATCATCTTTTGCGAAGTAGATTGCGAGTAAAGATCCCTCGCCGGTCTTTTGATCCACGATCTCCCTGAGCCACGGTTCCGCCATCTCGACGCTCTGGTCCGTGGAGATCGTTCTCCGTTCGATCTTCTTTTGCTCGAAGAATTGATCCAACTTTTGACTGTAAACAACGTCCATCTGATTGCTCGTCGCGGTGGTCGGATCTATCAAGAACGCCACCGCCTCCGGCTTTCCCTCAGGAAGTACCTCCTCATTAGTGATATTGTCTTTGATGACTTCCCATGCTTCACCTAGTATTCCATTCGCATAGAGGAACCAACTTAGAACGATTGCCGCAAGTGGTTTCCAGTTCCACTGTTCACCCGGTTGTGCATCCTTGTTCTTGGCGACGAACTCCTTGCCTTTGTCAAACAAGCCTCGAAGTTGCTTTCCGAGGAACTCTAGCATCGACTCTAAGTGAGGAAGGATGCCTGAGACTATCCCGATGGTGATAATCCCAACGAGTTGAACGAAGGAAAGCAAAGCCTGACCGACTGCAATCCATACCTCTGGACCCTCGAACCCTTCGGACTCGTCTTTGTTAAGCAGTCTGTCAAACACTCCTTCTTGCCATAGCCGGAAGGTTAGGTAGAGGACCGCACCTCCCACGACTGTTTGGAAGGCTTTGTTATCGCGTAATTTGGTCATTTTCGCCCTCTCCTGATTCTGAGACTGAGAACAGTTTTTGAGAGATCCATTGCTCGATCCACTTCATCGCAAGACGAAGCATGATGGAGACAAGAATAGAAGTGAAGAGGCTTCCAAACTTCTTCTTCTTTTTGACATCCTGCTCTATGTCGATCTTGATAAGACGTTTGACTTCTCGACGCTTAAATTCGTCGCCAAACTCAGGCAACTGATCGTTGATACGGTTCCAGTTGCGTGCAGCAATCTTTCGAGTCGAATCACGCTGCTGCTTAGTTAGAAAACTCTCGGATCTCATAGAACTCCCTTTGCGTTGTAAAACACCACAAGCCAAAGCTCGGTCGGCACACTCGCTCTTGCGGGTAACAACGCAAATCGACGACCGATAAGCGAACGTGAGATATCGCTATAGTCGTCGATTCTATGGTAGTTCTGCGGATTTAGCAAATCTTAGAAAGGTGCTTCATCGTCTAGGAAAACAGGATCTTTGTATCCATCGAAACCTCTATACGAGATGATCCTGTCGTATTTACCGTCTTTTTGGACGGTAATCCTGCTCGGTTGACTGAGACCTCCCTCTGTAGCGATGTAAACAGCTTCATGGATATCGTCAGGAACAGACTGTGCCGACCTCTCTTGCCACCACTTGTAAGCCTTTTCTCTGGCGTACCCTTGATGCTCTAGGCAAATCCACTCAGAAACTTTACGCCTCGATAAGTCACCTTTCTCATCGTCATCAAGAGGCTCGATGGTGTAGGTCACACGCATCGAAGGAGGTTTGCTTTCATCTTTAGTCGTATGGTATCGATAATCCACAGCAGTCACAGAAAACTCTTTGGGTGGTTCTTTGACGACTTTAGCACAGGTAGCCTCGAACTCACCAAACATCTTTCTTTCTTTGATAGCCGTACAGGTCGGACACATATCTTCGTGATCTTCGATGATTGTTGTGCATTGCTCACCTGTCGGCATCATCGACCAGCACCTTCGTTTGGTGAAGTCGAAGTTACATAGGTCAGAGAATAGATTGGTTTCGTCCATTCTCTCTTTGCAGACCTTTGTATCGACTGCGACATCCTTCTTGCAGTTAGGACAGATACGAGTCTTGAGAAGATGCTTGCAACTAGGACAGCGTATATCTTCTTGCAATACAAAGTCATTGCACGATGGGCATGTGTCTCGCTTGACCGATCTCTCTGGACGACCGAAGTTAGCTTCCTTGGGATCTCCTAGACGCTCGAAGTTACCACCGAAGTCGAGTACAAGGAAATCGTCTTTTCCTTCGCATCTACGCATACCTCGTCCCATAATCTGATAGAACAACCCCGGTGACTGCGTTGCCCGGCATATCGCTATTGCATCGACACATGGAGCATCAAAGCCCGTAGTTAGCACTTGCACGTTGACAAGGTACTTGAGGCTTCCCTGATTGAAGGACCGTAGAATACGCTCACGCTCGTAGCTAGGAGTATCGCCTGTGAGAAGCATACAATGATCGCATGTGTATTCTGCGATAGTCGATGTTAGGATCTCTGCATGGAGGATGGTTGTCGCAAAGACAAGCACTTTGTTTCGATCCTTGCAAAGCTCTGCAATCTCCGCAACATTCTGTTCACACTTCTCCGAAAACTCGAAGGACATTTCTGTGAGATCGTAGTCGTTGCCCTTGATCCGCACATTGCTGACATCAACCTCTGTCACACCCGGCACAACCCAGTCGGTTATGCTTCCTTCGGAAAGCATCCTTTTGATCGAAACTGCGTAAGCACAACCGGCAAACATTTGACCCTCTCCGTCGATCAACATGCTCTTGGATGATCCGTGTAGCCTGTAGGGTGTCGCAGTCAAACCAACAAGCCGACACATCGGGTTGTACCTGCGTATCTCATTGATGAACTCTCCGTACTGACTATCGCTTCGTGCAGGTATCTGATGAGCCTCGTCGATCAGTACAGCGTTGATTCTACCTAGCTCACCGGCTTTTCCGCTGATTGACTGTATCGTTGCGAAAGTGACATCGCAGTCGATATCCTTTCGATCTAATCCCGCACAGTAGATTCCTACACTGATCTTCCCGCCTGCAAGTTGTTGGAATCGATCAGCGTTTTGCTGTACTAACTCTGCTTGTCTGCAAAGCACGATTACACGCTTGTTAAGCTGTGCAAGTGTTTCGCAGAACATCGCAATGACAACCGACTTGCCTGAGCCTGTTGGCATCTCTACATAACAAGACTGATCTGCGTCATGTGTCTTACACCAATCGAAGATCGCCTCGATTGCCTCCTTTTGATATTCCCTCGGCGTTATTTTCATAGTCGTTCCTCTTCATCGTAAACATCTTGTAGATTTTCTTTCGGGATCTTCTCGACGAAGATTTCTCCGTTGTCTAACCTTCCAACTAGGTATCGCTTATTTCCTGCACTGTCGGTGCATATCACGCAGTCCATACAATGGGTTACATAATAGAGGCATACGTTGCATTTGCTCGATGCTTTCTGTATTAGCTCGTACACCACGATGAGTCCTTTTCTGCGATGATCTCGCCCTTGAAGTTGCGAATGATGTAGATACCAAAGCTCGTTGATACTCGAAAGATTGTTTCGTCTGGATCGATGGGTTCCCACCAGAGAATGATGGGTGCGTCACCACCTTGCATGTCCAGCCACATGCGCAGCGTTTGAGGTTTCTTTACCACTGGGAGTCTCCGTACAAAAGAAAAGCCCGCCAAGATAATGACGAGCATGAATGAGAAAGGCGCGGGTAGCTCGTTGGAGCATGAAAACGAACTACCCGCTTGCCTAACGACTATAAGTTATCCGAAGGTAGCGTCGAGTGCTTGATCGCTCGAACCTTTGGAGAGAAGATTTTTTCTACCTCGGAGATCCTCAAACTTTCGTAGCCGGTTACGGTCACTATATCCTTCGTTTTTCTCGATTACAACTGTGCCGTAAACGTGTGCGCCGATCAGTTGTTGTGTATCCGTCACGTTATCGACACCATTGAGTTTACCAAGTTTCGCCATCGCGGATCTACCAATTTTTACCGCTTTCTCATTTCCTTCGAGCGAATAAATCTCAAAGATACGAAGGTTAGCAAAAGGCTGGTCGTCCTCGATGCGGAACTGGACACTTACATATTGATTTCCACTCTTCGAGGTTTTGACCTCGGCAGAGACTACGCTTAGGTGGTAGTCGCCGGGTGCAGCAACGCCTCCGAGGTCTTGCTGGATATCGTCGTTCCCAAGCGAAAAGGTTGTTAGATTTCCCATCGTTATCTTCCTTCAAAAATGGTTAAAAAGTCGTTAGCGTCAATGGTTGGTTCAATTTCAATCCTAGTTTTAGCAACATAACTAGGATGACTGGATGAGCAGAGAATCCTGCGGCCAGTTGTCGTAGCAACTCCCTTGGTTCTCCCGAACTCCCCTTCTTCTGTTCTCACGAAATCTTCGCGTTTTAGATGTAGAACGAGATCGCACCATTCTACCATTCTTTCGCAAGCACGCTTGGAAAGTTTCGGTTTGATCTGATCCCAAGTGTTACCACCGACATCCTCTGCTTTACGGATCTCCTGATGAGCAATGAGGATGACCGTTTTGCCAGCATTGACGCAAGCATCAAACTGATCGAGCAGCTTTCCAAACCGGCGGTCTACCTCGATTGCTCCTTTACCGTAATCAGTCTTGAAGTTTTCTTCCCTGAGTGCTTCCTCGATCTGCTTTTCAAACCAGTCGGCTGAATCCAGCACGACCGTCTTGAAGTCGGACTCAGAACACTCCTTTGCTGCTTGCAAGGTTTCAATGGCAGAATTTAGCTCGACTCTAGTGCAGTCGATGTTGTTCGTTCCATCTTCCGTTGCAAGAAAGATCGTATCAGGACAAAGCGAGGCACACGTAGACTTGCCTACACCCTCTGCTCCATAGATACATATTTTAAGCGGCTTCTTCTTCTTCCCAGAAGTCGCCCTCGACAAAATTGTCATCACGCTGCTCCTTAATCATTCTACAGTAGTCGTAAATTTCATCTTCATCAAAGATGATGTCAGGCGATGCTGCTTCCTCGACTGTATAGCAGTATCCTTCTTCATCAAACAATAGGAGATCGCAGAACACACGCCTACGCTCCCACCACATAAATGCTTTCCTCCCTTCGATTCGTCGTTTTAACTTTCGTAATCCACTGTCGCTGAAAGTATCTAGCGGTTGCTCGAAAAACTTTTTCAGCTTCTTCATCGCATAACTTAGTTCGTAGGCTATGTTTGACTCTCTTCCTACACGGGAGATCGCATCACCACAGAGCTTTGCAAACTCTTCTAAGTTACGCTCACTAATTTCTGCTCCATTGACCATCATGTTACGCTTCCTTGCGTCTTGGTTAGATTCTTTCAAATGCTTTTAATTTCTCTTTATGAATAAGGTCATATAGCGGAGTTGATACCTGATACATAACCGAAAAGTCTCTTGACGGTCCAGAACGGATCGATGAGATAACTGAATCAAGTGCATCGACAACTTTGTTCAAAGCCTTGATCTCTCCCATCGCCATCAGTGAATCCTTCTCATCTTTCATTCTAATTATCCCTATCAAAGACCCCACTCTTCGCCATCTTCGAGATAAAGGTTAGTGTTCCGGTTCTACCGTTGCACTTGAATGTACTGCTTCCATCTCGCTCGCAGTAGTATTCCTTCCCATTGATTTGAAGAATGTAATCACACTCTCGACCTTCGATCTCCACTTCGATTGCTTTCGCACCGTTACGCTTGTGACTCTTCGCCATCGTTTGCTCCTTCATAAGAGTAATAGTCGTCACGCCCCTATTTATATGAATAGAGAATTGCTGAGTCAACACCATTTCTATAAATATTTTATTGAAGCATAGAAATTGGCAAAACTTGTTGCAAATCTTCGATCCTGAATGAGACAAGTTCGATACCGAACCGTTCGATTGACTCGGAAATCTCATCGAATCCATGTCCGTCATTCATCAGGTCTTGTACATGCGACCAGTTGTGATTACTCACTATATCGCAAACGACTGATCGAATGATAAGCGATACTGTTTCTTCGTAATCCTGTGCGGCTTTGTCTCGGCAAACAACAGGATCAATGATCTGTATGAGTGCAGTAGCGTTTACTGCTACTGAGTATTGATCTGCACTCGTCACTCTTTGAAGTCCGCAGTCGATAGGAATTTCGTGCTTAGGTAGATACTCGATGTGTGTGATAAATGGAAAGTGAATGACCGGCACTTTTTTAATCACAACGCTTCTAAAGAGCCTATCCACAACCATCCATTCATTACTCGCTGGTCTACGAGCAATCCGAGGGATAAGGTCTAGCAGAGGTTCTAAGAAAGCACTTAGAAGATCGAGTAGGTTCATAGGAGCATCGGCTCGAAGATGGGTGTCTGACCATTGTTCATAACAACGCCACAGCCGATGATCGGTTTTTGAGAATACTTCAAGCCATAGGACATCGCTGCTGTAGTGTGGTCAACTCCACACCCAACGCTTAAAGCCCATATACGTTCTTTTGAATTTGCAAAGAACTCAACGCCAGCCTTGCTGTGATGATGCCCTTGGCATACTGGCCGGAACTCACTTTTTGCGTTGAGGATAGCCGAGTTGCGTCCACGATCTCCATGTTGGTAAAGAACATTGTCAATGACTAGCTGATGATACCTCGGAAAGACCTCCCATCCTTTTGGTAGTTCAAACACATTATTGAAGTTCTTGAGATAGTTCGTAGGAAGCCCTATCTCAACGGCAAGACGCATTGGGAGAGCATCATGATTTCCCATGAGCATCTTTACTTTTGGAAATGCTTTGGTAAGCGTTCTGATCTGAACCAATGCACGCTTGTATTCAAAGTCAGCCGCAACATGCTCAGGAGTCTTTTTGTGGAAAGACAAACAGTGTAGGTCTACCAAGTCACCTATGTGTATTACATGGTCTTGTTTGATCTTGTACTTACGCTGGATCTCCTTGAGAAATTCAACGTAGTTAGCGAGCATCGTAGGGCAATGAGTATCGCCTATTATCAGGTATCCGCTCATGAAAAAACTTCCACTGTTGTGTAAGGACCGATCTCCCTATCGGCATCACTTTGTAGTCCGATGACAAACAGCAGGTATTTAACCGAGTCATCTTTCGCTACACCCATTTCGATCAACCCATCAACGAGTTGCTTTGCGTTGCCCCTCAGTACACTGTCTGGATCAAAGAACCGTTGGTTCTTTCCAAGATGCCTCGTAATTAGAAGTCCCTGCTTGTAGCAAGGAGAGGCACATTCGAGGTAATCAGTCGTCGGCATCTCCGCGCCGTTTGACTCGACGATGTAAGAATCCCTAAGAGCGTTCATCCACTGTTGACGCTCTCGGTGGGAAGTCCCCCAATGTTTTGTCTGTCCGTTGTTAGCGTTTTTGATTTCTTTATCGATGACGATTTTGTAATTACT
>Ga0208917_1000916_pt1 | contig 14876 bp, 25 predicted proteins | sample DEB08_DNA_10_FD_185500 | JGI IMG/M metagenome (GOLD analysis project Ga0208917, IMG submission 185500) | Aqueous microbial communities from the Delaware River and Bay under freshwater to marine salinity gradient to study organic matter... | ecosystem: Environmental > Aquatic > Marine > Coastal ...
GGACCGCCACGGCGGCACTGCGACAGCTAATCGACGCTGGTACGTTGTCTAATCTCCCTGCGGGCTTCAAGGCCCGTGGACTGCGTATTAGGGACGACGATGATCCGTTGCAGCCCGGTGAGTTCCGAGATGTGGACGCACCCGGTGGGGCTATCCGAGATAGCCTCATGCCGCTGCCGTTTAAGGGGCCCGACCAGACGCTCTTCAATCTGTTGGGCTTTGTGGTACAGGCCGGTCAACGTTTTGCGACCATCACTGATCTGAAGGTTGGTGACGGCAATCAGCAAGCACCTGTGGGCACCACGATTGCGATGATGGAGCAAGGCTCGCGGGTCATGAGTGCTGTGCATAAGCGCCTGCACTACGCGATGCGTCAGGAGTTCAAAATCCTTGCTCGCGTGATGTCTGAATATTTGCCGCAGGAGTATCCGTACTCGGTTGCTGGTGGCGATCAGAGGATCATGGCGAAGGACTTTGATGACCGTGTGGATGTGATCCCGGTCAGCAATCCGAACGTCTTCAGCCAAGCGCAGCGCATCATGCTCGCGCAAACCAAACTACAGCTCGCGGCCCAAGCACCAGAGATTCACAACATGCACGAAGTTTTCCGTGACATGTATGAAGCTTTGGGCGTGTCAGATGCAGATCGTTTGATGAAGGCTATTCCGGCAGAAATACCGGAGCCGCTTGATCCAGCGCAAGAGAACATCAACGCGTTGGATATGTTGCCGTTGAAGGCGTTTGAGGGTCAGAACCATCAGGCGCACATCATGGCGCACTTGGTGTTTGGCTCGACGCAGATGGTTGGCCAGATGCCTCCGATTGCCATTTCTTTGCAGAAGCACGTCATGGAACACGTTCAGATTGCTGCGCGTGAACAGGCCGCGGTGCAGTATCTTCAACAAGTGCAACAGCAGGGTGGTCAGCCTGCTGACGACGAGCAGATGCTACAGATCGAACAGCTTACCGCGCAGTTTGTTGCGGAGGGCTTGCAGCAGGTCAAAGATTTGTCTGCCCAGCTATCTGGCGCGGGGGCCCCGGACCCACTTGTGCAGCTCAAGGAGCAGGAGCTTCAGCTCAAAGCACAATCGGATCAGGCCGACAACCAGATCGACCAAGCCAAAGTGCAGTTGGATGCACAGGGTATGCAGATGCGGTCGAACCAATTCCAGCAGCGTTTGGCTTCGCAAGAGAAGCAGACACAGGCTCGTATTCAGTCTGCGATGGAAAGAGAGCTGCTTAAACAACGTAACAACGGAGGGACTCCACAATGAAAAATCGTACTGTCAAAGTAAATGGCTCTGCGCCAAAGAACCCGCCCAAGCCTGAGAAGGTGGGTGGCATGAAGAAAGCCCCGATGGCGGGCGACAAGATGCGTTTGACGAAGACCCGTGGCACGGGTGCGGCGATCAAGGGCACGATGCACATGGGATGTTGCTGAAATGCCGCTGAAGAAAGGCAAAAGCCAGAAGACTGTAAGCAGCAACATTCGTAAGCTGCGGGACGAGGGCTATCCTCAGAAGCAGGCTGTGGCGATTGCTTTGTCTTCGGCAGGCAAGTCTAAGAGTAAAAAGAAGGTCGTGAAGAAGGCTGGCGGCGGCGTTGTTCGCGGTTTTAGCCCGATTGCAAGGCCGCAAAGATTTCAGGGGGTATTCTGATGTACAACATCAACCTTTCGGGGCTGCCGGACTTCAGCAACATTGATTTCGGCAACATTGATCTGAGCCAGTTTGGTGTGCCTACACCTGCCGCGGTTGCTCCAGTGCAGCCGCCGGTTCTTCCAGCAGCAACTGCTCCCGCTCCAGCCCCTGCGCCGGTCCCGGCGTTTGATCCCTATGCGGGCATGACACAAGCTGATTTGGCAGAGATTGGCATGGCTGCTCCTATGCCGCAAATGGTAGCGCCTCCTGTGCAGACGCCCGCTCTGGCACCGGAACTGGCGGTCAATCCGGCCCCGGAACCTGTTCAACCTGCGCCTTCGATGGGTATTGAGGGTTTGGCCCCCAACTTTGCTATGACCAAAGACTTTTCGCTTCCAGTCGAGCGTGGTCCAGATAATTTGCCGGTAGCAACCACCATGGCTATGGGCGAAGAAGACGGCGGTTTTCCTCCTGAACGCGACATGGCTACTACCATGGCTATGGGAGAAGAAGATGGCGGCGGCATGGCTACCACCATGGCTATGGGAGAAGAAGACGGCGGCGGCATGGCTACCACCATGGCTATGGGCGAAGAAGACGGCGGCTATTTTGCTGATCTTGATCCCAACTCCCCGGCAAGGAACGCTGAAACTTTGGGAGGCACACCCGACGTAAACAATGTGGCGCAATCGCTTATTAACACGGGTCCAATTACGCTGCCTAACGGCGAAACGTTTGACATTCGTGACCTTGATCTGACTGGTTTAGACCTTTCCGGCTTTACTCCGCCTCAAGAGGCGATCAACGAAGCACAAGGTACGACACCGGCGCGTGGGGCTCGTGCTGGTGAAGACTTGGCACGGATACCGGGCGGATACTTCGCTCCAGCTTCTGACTACTACACAGACGGCCAGCTTGCCGATAGGGGCATTGAGCCGGGTACTACGGTTAGCACTGGTGCAAATCCGCAACAGCCCGCGGGAACGCCGCTTAATCTTTCTCCGGAACAGCAGGCCGCCATCGACAACTGGCTTGCGAACAACCCTCCGGGCACCGTCATCAATCTACCGGGCGGCGGATCAGTCACCGTTCCGGATTATACCAGCCCCACCCGCACAGTAAATTCCAACGACTTTATGCTGCAAAACCTGCAAATTCAGCAAGGCCAAGGTCGCCGCGGCGGTAGTGTCGCTACTCAGTTTGGTCTGCGTGGAATTGCTCCGACGCAACCTGTCCAACGGGGTAATCCTTTCCGACGTCCCGGCGACGAAGGCATCGCCTCTCTAGTCCCTAGCGGGGGATAAATAACTTTTTAAAAAGTTATTTTGGTGATACATTGTCACTACGATACATATCGTAGGGGGCACATGTTAGCCGAACTTGCCGCATTTAACGCCGGATTCGCGGTCGTCAAACAATTCGTCGCCAATGGGCGCGACCTTTCCGATGCCATGGGCGCTATCGGGAAGATGGTCTCTGCTAAAGAAGACCTAAAAGCCCGTGGTGAAAAGAAAAAGAAGAGTGTTCTTTCCCTCCTTGGCAGTAAAACCGAGAACGACTTCGAAGAGTTCATGGCGCTTGAGAAGATCAAGCAAGTCGAAGCAGAACTAGCCACCATGATGAAACTGTACGGGCGACCGGGCCTGTACGATGACTGGATACGGTTCCAAGCCGAAGCCCGTAAAAAACGACGTGAAGAAGCCTTGGCTGAAAAGAAACGCAAAGAGCAAATGTGGGAATATGCCGCCTATATTGCTGCTGGGTTGCTTTTTATAGCAGGGGTGGTTGGTTTATTTATGTGGGTCAAGTTTTTAGTGGAGAGCAACCCATGAAAACAAAACAATTCCAAGAGGACACTGTTTATTCGAAGTATGACTTGAACCATGATGGAATCATCACAGACGAAGAGCTTGCGGCTGCTAAAGAAATTGGAGAAGCAGAGGCGCAGATTAGAAAACTTAAAGCGCAAAAGTACATGGCTTCTGTGGCTCTCGGTGCTTGTCTTGTGTTTACCCTTCTTCTGGTCAGTCCTGCGGTATCTGTTGAGCGAGTAAACGCGCTATCTGATCTGTTTGGCTTGTTCTACATTTCGATGGCGGGTGTTGTGGGAGCGTACATGGGGGTTTCGGCATGGATGTCGCGCAAATAACCTTTATTCTTTCCAAAACACTGGTTTGGGTATAAGATAAAATGCGGGAAATCTTAGGAGGAGCCCCATGTTACAAGCTTTAATTGGTCCGGTAACCGGTCTGCTAGACAAGTTTATTCCGGACGCAGACGAAAAAGCCAAGCTGGCGCATGAGATCGCCACAATGGCAGAGAAGCAGGCGCACGAGCTGGCGCTTGCTCAAATCGAAGTAAACAAAGCCGAAGCCGCTTCTGGCTCGGTGTTTAAAGGCGGCTGGCGGCCCTTCATCGGCTGGGTTTGCGGCATCGCTTTCCTATACCATTTTGTGTTGCAGCCGCTGTTGCTGTTTGCGATTGCGGTGGCGGGCGTACAACTGCCTGCGTTGCCTGAGTTTGACATGGGTACGTTGCTGACCGTGCTAGGCGGCCTTTTGGGTCTTGGTTCGCTCCGTACTTTCGAGAAGACGAAAGGCGTGACGAAATGACCTTTAATCTATCCCAACGCAGCTTGGACAAGCTGGAAGGCGTCGACGAGCGCCTTGTCGCTGTTGTGAAACATGCCATTACGGTCACCAAAAACGACTTTGGCGTTATATGCGGGCTGCGAACTATTGAAGAGCAGCGCGAGCTGGTGGCCAAGGGCGCAAGCAAGACCATGAACTCTCGACACATTGGTGGAGAGGCCGTGGACCTCATGTGTTATGTTGGCTCCCGCGGATCGTGGGAGTTGAACTTATACGACGAGATTGCGGACGCCATGAAAGAGGGGGCCATAGCAGTTGGCGTTGGCATTCGCTGGGGTGCAGCGTGGCACATTCCCGACATCCGCGAGTGGAGCGGTACAATGGAAGAAGCGATGAACGCTTACGTAGACTTGCGTCGTTCGCAAGGCAAGCGGCCTTTTATTGACGCCCCCCACTTTGAACTCGCATAAATATATGTTTTGTCCTAGCAAATCTGATATAAGATATGCTAGGATACTATCGAACAATGTTCGATTTTATGCGAGGACTGGATGGACGAAATAAAATTCACCGAAGCGGTCTTCCGGATACTCCGTGATCGCCGCCAAGGTTGCGTGGACTACATGACCAACGGGAACGTGAAGTCCATGGAACATTATCGTGAGCTGATGGGCAATCTGGAGTGCATTACTCACGTGGAACAGGAACTCAAGAGCCTGCTAGATAAACAGGAGCGTCAAAATGACTGAAGCTGCAAAACTTGACTTAGATGCCATTAGCAAGGGCATCGAAGAAATGACTAAAAAATCCGAGGAAACCAAGGCGGAAAAACCAAACCTTGCTGACGCATACGTCGATAAGCCTCGCTTAGACCCTTCCAAGATTGAAGGAAGTCTTCTTGATAGAATGCCCGCCCCCACTGGATGGCGCATCCTTATCCTCCCTTATCAAGGAAAATCGAAGACCGCTGGCGGTATCTTCATCCCTTCCGAGGTGCAGGAAAAGAGCAACATTTCCACGCAGGTAGGCTACGTCCTCAAAGTTGGTCCTTTGGCATATAAGGACACTTCCAAGTTTCCGTCCGGCCCTTGGTGCAAAGAGAAGCAGTGGGTAATGTTTGCCCGCTATGCTGGCTCGCGTTTCCAAATTGACGGCGGAGAAGTTCGGATTCTCAACGACGACGAGATTCTGGCAACCATTCTGGACCCCGAAGACATCCATCATTTGTAAAGGTGAAGCATGGCAAATAAAGAAGAAAACCAAGTCGAGCTAGAGTTCGACAACGAAGCGGATACCGAAGTAGAGGTATCGGAAAGTAAAGTTTCCGATAGTTTTAACGACGATTCCGAAGACCAATTTCAGAAGGCGGAGACCTCTACGCAGAAGCGTATTGACCGCCTGACCAAAAAGATGCGGGAAGCGGAGCGCCGCGAGCAGGAAGCAATTCGTTATGCTCAAGCGATCCAGAATGAAGCTTCTCAGCTAAAGAACCGCATGAGTAGTTTGGACACGAACTACGTCAACGAGTACACCACCCGCGTTAACACTCAGATTTCTCAAGTCGAAGCTAATCTGGCTCGTGCTATTGAGATAGGTGATGCGAAAGCCACGGTTGAGGCGCAGCGCCAATTGACTGCTTTAGCAATTCAACAGGACCGCGCAAACCAAGCTAAGGTGCAGCAGGAACGCTATCGCCAGCAGCAAGCTGCGGCGCAGCAGTATCAGGCTCGTCAGCCCATGCCTGCCCAGCAGCCGCGCAGGCCTGATCCTAAAGCAGAACAGTGGGCGCTACGCAATTCATGGTTCGGATCAGACGAAGCCATGACTTATGCAGCGTTCGGTATTCATAAAAGGTTGGTCGAAGACGAAGGATTTGACCCACAGAGCGATGAATACTATACTGAACTTGATCGCCGTATTTCTGACAAGTTTGGAAACGGCGGAAACGGTGCCAATAGACGACCCGCTCAGACGGTTGTTGGTGCTTCAAGAAACGTTTCTGGGCGCAGTGGGAAAAAGGTTCGACTCTCCCCGAGCCAAGTCGCAATCGCGAAGAAATTGGGAGTGCCGCTTGAAGAATATGCGAAATACGTGAAGGAGTAAGAAGATGAGCGAACTTGAAAACCAGAACGGTGGTTCAACCATCAATCGAACTTCTCGCGCTAACCAAACCCGGGAGAAACAGGCCGTTCGTAAGCCTTGGGCTCCCCCGTCTATGCTAGATGCACCACCTGCCCCTGATGGCTTCAAACATCGTTGGATTCGCGCCGAAACGCGTGGTTTTGACGACACGAAAAACATCAGTGCCAAGATGCGCGAAGGTTGGGAATTGGTCCGTAAGGATGAGTACCCGGACTTTGAAGCGCCTGTTGTCGATTCAGGTAAATATCAAGGTGTGTTTGGAGTTGGCGGACTGCTTCTCGCACGTATTCCGGACGAGACGGTTGCAGAAAGGTCTGCGTACTTCAACCAAAGAAGTCGTGACCAGATGCAAGCAGTTGACTCTGACATGATGCGCGAGAATGCACACTCAACCATGCGGATCGGCAATGCTGATCGGCAATCTCGTGTAACCTTCGGCGGTCCTCGTAAATAGGACTGCCCCAATAGGAGAGAACTCTTATGGCAAACGCAAATACTGCCTATGGTCTCCGTCCTATCGGGCTTGTTGGTAGCGGTGCAAACACGACTGGGGTAACCCAGTATGAAATCGCCTCCAACAACACCAACGCGATTTACCAGTATGAAATCGTGGTGCCTACTTCGGCAGGTACTATCGACCAAGCTGGTGCAACCGACGGTGGTACTACCCAAGCTTTGGGTGTCCTGATGGGTGTGGAGTACGTCGATTCCGTACAGAAAAAACCTGTATGGCTTAACTACTGGCCCGGTTCGGGCGCTGTCAGCGTAGACACTAACCATCCGGTTAAGGCCTATGTTGCCGACGATCCGAATCAATTGTTCAAGGTGGCTTCTGACGCCTCGCTGACCAACCGCGCAACTGCTCTGGCAACCGTTTTCGCGAACGCTTCGCTGGGCACCTCTGCTCGTTCTGGCAGCACCAACACTGGTTCGTCCACTGCGGCGTTGTCAGTGTCGTCCGTCGCTACTACGGCAACATTGCCGCTACGCATTGTTGGCATCATGGATGATGTTGCTAACAGTGACTTCACGGCAGCGGGTATCCCGCTTATTGTTCGCCTGAACGCTCATTTCAACGCTGGAACCCGCCGGTTTGATTCTCAAACCACCGCGGATTCTACCGGCATTTAAGGAGGGCTAAACAATGGCTATCTCTCGCGCACAACTAGCGAAAGAGCTGGAACCCGGCCTTAATGCCTTGTTCGGGCTCGAATATAACCGTTACGAGAATGAACATAGCGAAATCTTCGATGAGGAGTCTTCGGACCGCGCATTTGAAGAGGAAGTTATGCTCGGTGGTTTTTCCACAGCACCTGTTAAAAGCGAAGGCGGAAGCATTAGCTTTGACGATGCACAGGAAACTTACACTGCTCGTTACACTCACGAAACCATCGCGCTGGCGTTCTCGATCACTGAAGAGGCTATCGAAGATAACCTGTATGATCGTCTGGCATCGCGCTACACCAAGGCTTTGGCCCGTTCTATGGCCCAGACCAAGCAGATCAAAGCTGCTGCTATCCTGAACAATGCGTTCACGGGTGGTGCTTCTGCGATTGGCGACGGTGCAGCACTTTGCTCGAACGCTCACCCATCTCTGTCGGGTAACCAGACTAACCTTCTGGCGACCGCAGCGGACCTCAACGAAACTTCGCTTGAGCAGATGCTGATCGACATTGCTGGTCTGACTGACGAGCGCGGTCTGAAGATTGCTGTTCGCGGCATGAAGCTCATCATTCCGAAAGAGCTTCAGTTCATCGCAGAGCGAGTTATCAACTCGAACCTGCGCTCTGGCACCGCAGACAATGATCTGAACGCAATGAAGTCTATGGGTATGCTTCCTGAAGGTGCGGTGGTTAACCACTTCCTCACCGACACCGACGCATTCTTCATCAAGACTGATGCACCTAACGGTTTCAAATACTTCAACCGTTCGCCGATCAAAACGGCAATGGAAGGTGACTTTGACACCGGTAACATGCGCTTCAAGGCCCGTGAGCGTTACTCCTTCGGCGTGTCCGACTGGCGTTGCGTTTTCGGTACTCCCGGCGCAGCTTAAAGTATGGTATAAGGGACTTGGGTCACGACGATCCATCCTCCCTGAAACTGCACTTGAGGGGGCTCGAAAGAGCCCCCTTTCTTTTTTGCGAACATATGTTATTATTCGAGCAGGGCTTAACATATTAGCTTCGTAGACAGGCATCAGCCCACCTGACATTGCACAGACTACGAAGCGAATCCTTGTGCAAGAGGTGACACATGGCAAATACTACCTTCTCTGGTCCCGTGACTTCCGATAACGGTTTCATCGGCGACATCAAAGTTCCCACCTACACTGTTGCTACTGCTCCGTCTGCTTCTTCTGCTGGCGCGGGTACGCTTGTGTATGTTTCTGACGGCGCAGCAGGTTCTGCCATTCTGGCGTTCTCTGACGGCACCAACTGGAAGCGTTCTGACACTGGCGGCACTATCGCATCATCGTAAGGAGGTGAGCTATGAGTAATCGTTTTAAGGCACCTTCTGAAGAAGAATTGGCAGCCCGCGGTCTCGACAAGGATGGCAAGCCTCTGAAAAAAGAGGTGGAAAAAGCTGCTCCTAAAAAAGCGACCAAGGAGAAAAGCTAATGGCTAATTCAGACGTAAAAACAAAACGTCTGACTGGGACAGGAGCGGCCAGTATTGGTCGCAACCGTCTTCGTCAGGTGCAGGTGTTGACTGGGGCAGGCGCTGGTCGTTTGACGCTTACAGACGGTAACGGTGGCGCAACTGTTCTCGACATCGACTTTTTGGCATCTGATTCCCACTCTGTAAACATCCCTGATGATGGCTGTCTGTTTACCAACGATTTGTATGTAAGCGTCTTCACCAACATCACGGCGATAACCATCTTTTACAGCTAGGGGACAATCTTATGGCGACGACAAAAGACGTAAAAAGGTTGCCGTCAGGTAGATTGAGTTATCGGGGAGAGACATTTGCAGGATTTAACAAACCTAAACGTACCCCCGGTAAAGCCAAAAAAAGTGCGGTCCTCGCTAAGAAGGGGTCTGACGTTAAGCTGGTTCGTTTCGGCGATCCGAACATGGCAATTAAAAAGGATCAACCGGGACGTCGAAAGAACTTTAGAGCGCGTCACTCGTGCGACACTGCAAAAGACAAGTTCAGTGCCCGTTACTGGTCCTGTAAAGCGTGGTGAGGACGAGATGCGCGTGGAAGAAGTTTTAGCTAAATTAGAGAAGCACGAGGCGGAGTGCAATTTGCGCTATCAGCGCATCGAAGAAAAGCTGTCTGAAACGAAGAAAACTTTGGACGGCCTTGATCTGAAGATTTGGGGTCTGGGTATTTTGATTATCGTGACGCCGATCATTCATAAGTTTTTGGGGTAAGCCATGAAAAAATCTAACAAACCTGCAAAAAAAACCGTTCGAAAAATGAATTGCGGAGGCGCGGTTAAGCACATGAGTTCCGGTGGCCCCGTCCGCAAAATGCGCTACGGCGGTAAAGCCGGTGGCTGTAGAGTGAGGAACGCATAATGGCCAAGCAAGGTTTGTACGCAAACATTCATGCCAAGCGTAAGCGTATTGCTGAAGGCTCTGGCGAAAAGATGCGTAAAGCCGGGTCAAAAGGCGCTCCTACGGACAAAGCGTTTAAGCAGTCAGCAAAGACTGCCAAAAAGAGTAGGAAACGGTCATGACAACATCTGGCAGCAAGGATTTTGAGCTAGACGTCGCCGAATATGTTGAGGAGGCGTTTGAACGTTGTGGGCTGGAAGTCCGCACGGGCTACGACCTCAAGACGGCAAAGCGTTCGCTCAACTTGTTGCTGGCAGATTGGGCTAACCGCGGTCTAAATCAGTGGACGATCAAGCAGCGGACAATCACAGTTACGCAGGGTGACGGCCAATACGACCTCGGAAACGATGTAATCGACGTTTTGTCGGTAGTTTGCCGCCGAAATGGCACAGATTATTCGATGGAACGCTTGAGCAGAGATGGTTACCTGACGATTCCGAATAAAACGCAGCAAAGCCGCGCAAATCAGTTCTTCTTGGACCGTCAAATCACTCCAAATTTGAAGGTTTGGCCGGTTCCAGACAACTCGACTGACGTAATCATATACGACGCATTGACCAGAATGGATGATGCGGACATCTACACCAACACCATGGACCTGCCTTTCCGGTTTTATCCCTGTCTGGCGGCGGGTCTAGCCTATTACCTCGCTTTGAAGCGGGCTCCGAACCGTGTGCAGCTACTAAAAGCTGTGTACGAAGAAGAGTTTGAACGTGCCGCGACGGAAGATCGTGATCGGTCGTCGTTCAACGTCGCTCCGAAGTACGAATATTACAGGGTTTGACGATGGCGAAATTTGCATCTGGCAAAAATTCATGGGCAATCTCGGACCGTTCGGGCCAACGTTATCCTTACAGGCTAATGAAGCGCGAATGGACTGGTATGCTTGTGGGTCCAGACGAATTTGAGCCAAAGCATCCGCAATTAGGGCCTTTTCGCAAAGTCGTAGACCCGGAAGCTCTGCAAAATGCGCGTCCTGACCGTGTTGAGCCCCTAGACGTCTTTGTTGGGGTGCCTCTCGTTGAAAATCCTAACCTGAGACCGGCTCAAGGCTTCGGTCAGGTTGGCCAAGTGACGGTGGTGACATGAGCTTTACATACGATCAGCTAACACAGGCCATTCAGGACTATACGCAGTACGACGAAACGTCGTTTGTGAACAATATTCCTGTGTTTATCGTGCAGGCCGAGGAGCGCATCCTTAAAAATGTGCAGTTGAGCCTGTTCCGCAAGAACGTAAGCGGGAATATGTCGGCGTCGAACAAGTATTTGGCGTGTCCGAGCGACTTTTTGGCTCCGTTTTCGCTGTCTTTCACGGACGGCAGCTCAAATCAGGTGTTTTTGGACTTTAAAGACCCCGATTTCGTGCAATCGTTTAATCCCAACGGTGCTACGACTGGAAATCCGCGGTATTACGCGGTATTTGACATTGATAACTTCATTTTGGGCCCCACGCCGGACAGTGCGTATGCGGTTGAGCTGCATTACTTCTATCGTCCGTTGAGTTTGACCCAATCTGGCGGCAGTGGCACTACTTGGTTGAGTGAAAACGCGCAAATTGCGCTTCTGTACGGCAGCTTGATTGAAGCCTATATCTACATGAAGGGCGAACCCGATATAATGCAGCAGTATGAAAAACGTTTTGCTGAAGCAATTGCCGGTCTGAAGATGTTTGGCGAATCTAAAGAAGTCACGGACGAGTATCGTACCGGGATGGTAGTGAGGCCTAAACAATGAGTTTTCCGGCACTAGAGATGAATGTTAATCCGAGGTTTCAGGTAGAAGTACACACCACCAGTGGTCGCGGGTTTACCCCAGAGGAAATCGCGCACCGCGCTGCGGATAAAATCATATCTATTAGCGACGACGCGAACCCTGCTATTCGGGCACAGGCACATGCCTTTCGCAAGCAGCTTTTAAAAGTCTTGGAATTTTATATGCGCGAAGCGATAAAAAGTGATAGAACAACTGTGTACAACGCGCTAACCGACGCAGGCCACAAGGAGCTTGCTGAACTTATAAGGAGACTGTGACATGGCTTTCTCAGGAAACTACATGTGTACATCCTTCAAGAACGAGCTTCTTTATGGTGTACACGATTTTGACGCTTCGACGGGTGACACATTCAACATCGCGCTTTATACCAGCTCTGCGACGCTAGACGCGTCGACGACTGCGTATTCTGCGACGAACGAAATCAGCGGAACCGGCTATTCGGCGGGCGGTCAGGCTCTGACCAACGTAAACCCGACGACTTCTGGCACCACTGCTTTCACCGATTTTGCAGACGAGACCTTCACTACTGCAACAATTACTGCTCGCGGCGCGTTGATTTACAACACCACTCCTAACACCACTTCGATTTCGGTATCCAATCCGGCTGTTGTGGTATTGGATTTCGGTGGAGACAAAACCTCCACTGCTGGTGACTTCACCATTGTGTTTCCGACCGCAGACGCAAGTAATGCAATTATTCGGATAGCGTAATGGCTGATGTCATCGTTCCAATCGGCGGCTGGGGCCGCTCTGGTTGGGGCGAAGGCCCGTGGTCCCAGAGCGGTTTCCCGCTACTCACGGGCTCTGTTGGCTCGGTAACGGTTATTGCGGAAGCAAACGCACCGGTTACTGGGATAGCAGCGACGGGTAGTGTTGGCTCGGTAACGGTAGTTGCAGAAGCCAACGTATCGGTCACGGGAGTTGCTGGCACGGGTCAGGTTGGCTCTGTCAGCGTCATCGGCGAGGCCAATGTAGACGTCACCGGGGTTGCCGGGACAGGCCAAGTCGGAACCGTCAGCGTTACTGCTGACGCAAACGTCTACCCCACCGGACTGGCTGGGACGGGAGCAGTTGGCTCCGTTACGGTCACCGCAGATGCAAACGTTAACGTTACGGGAGTTGCTGGGACTGGCGCTGTTGGCACCGTTACGGTGGATGCCGAGGCGAATGTTCCGGTCACAGGCATTGCGGCGACGGGTTCGGTTGGCTCTGTTTCGATTATTGCGACAGCTAACGTTTACCCAATCGGCATTGCAGCGACGGGCCAAGTAGGTCAGGCTGATGTTGATGGTGAAGCCAATGTGCCGGTTACTGGAATTGCTGGTACTGGCGCGGTAGGTTCTGTAGCCGTTACGACAGACCAGAACGTCAACGTCGGCGGGGTACAGGCAAACGGACGAGTTGGTAGTGTCAGCATAAATGCAGACGCTATCGTGAATGTAACAGGCGTAAGTGCGACAACCTTTGTAGGTGATGTACTTGTATATGGCCGGATTGTTCCAAATCAAAATCCGGGTTATAGTAGTACGACACCAAGTCAAAGCCCAACGTGGTCTAGTACGACACCAAGTCAAAGCCCAACGTGGTCTAGTACGACACCAAGTCAAAGCCCAACGTGGTCAGAGGAGTCGCCAGCACAGAATGCTAACTGGACGCGAATAGCGGCGTAGAGGATAAAGAGATGCCAAGCACCTATACAGTTAACCTCGGTATCGAGAAACCGGCGACCGGTGAACAGTCGGGTACTTGGGGCGATACCACAAACGTAAACTTCGATATTCTCGACCAAGCTATTAACGGCGCGATCAGCATCACGCTGGCCTCGGCTGGAACGTCTGGTTCTCCGAATACGCTGGCGATCAGCGACGGGGCCACTTCGGATGGCCGCAACAAGTGGATTGAGTTTGTTGACGGGGGCGACCTCGGCGCAACGGCTTATGTCCAGCTTACCCCGAACGATGCGGAAAAGATTGTTTTCATCCGCAATAGCCTGTCTGGCAGCCGTTCGGTAATCCTATTCCAAGGCACCTATGACGCAGCTCGCGATCTGGAAGTTCCAGCGGGCGTGGACATGGTTGTCAAATTCAGCGGTGGCGGCGCGACTGCTACTGTTACCGACGTTTTCACGCGTCTTCGTGCGACTGCTATTGAAACCCCTTCGCTGACTGCGACGACTGCCGACATCAACGGCGGTACGATTGATGGTGCGACGGTGGGTGCTTCTAGCGCCTCGACTGGCGCATTCACGACGCTGACGGCAAGCACCAGCTTGAACATCGCGTCGTCTACGACGGTTGATGGCGTTCTTGACGAAGACAACATGGCGTCTAACAGCGCCACGAAGCTTGCGACACAGCAGTCGATCAAGGCGTATGTGGACAGCCAAGTCGGTACGGTGGATACGCTGGCCGAGATTTTGGCCAACGGCAACACGTCCGGCGCAAATAACCTGATTATCGACAACGGTCAGGCGATTACGACCAATACGGTCAACGAAACCACCGCGGGCAGCGGTGTGACAATTGACAGCGTTTTGCTCAAGGACGACAGCGTCAATGCAACGACGCTGGAAGTTACTAACATCAAGGCCAACGACGGCACTGCGGCGGGTTCGATTGCGAACAGCACGGGTGCCGTGACGATCACGTCGTTCATTTCGAACTCAGTTGATATTGGCGGCGGCGCGATTGACGGCACCAATATCGGTGCAACAACGACTGCGGCTGGGTCTTTTACTACTGTAACAGCCTCTGGAGAAATCACAGCCAACGGCGGCATAGCACTGGGCGACAATGACAAGGCTACTTTTGGCGCTAGTGATGACTTACAGATTTATCATACTGGAACAGAAAGTTGGATTAAGGACGCAGGCTCTGGAAATCTTTATATTGACTCAAATGGTGCGGCAATTCAGTTAACTGCAAACGGTGCGGCAGAAAGTATGATAAATGCCGTCCCTAACGGCGGTGTTACTCTGTTTTACGACAACGCCGCCAAACTCGCCACCGCCTCCACAGGCATAGACGTTACTGGTACAGCCACGATGGATGGGTTGACTGTTGATGGTACTGCCACTATAAAACGTTCAGGAACTGGAACTGCTGCAACAATAGGTTCGCAAGGAAGCACAAATAATCCAGTTGTTTTAGTTTCAACTAAT
>Ga0208917_1000919_pt1 | contig 14850 bp, 22 predicted proteins | sample DEB08_DNA_10_FD_185500 | JGI IMG/M metagenome (GOLD analysis project Ga0208917, IMG submission 185500) | Aqueous microbial communities from the Delaware River and Bay under freshwater to marine salinity gradient to study organic matter... | ecosystem: Environmental > Aquatic > Marine > Coastal ...
CAGAAGGATAGCGTAGAGTTTAAACGGATAGAAGATTGATACGGAAGGATAGGTTATAGTTCTAGCGGATAGGAATAAGACTAAAGTTGGGCATAACCTCTGCGAACGGATTAATGTATGAAATTTCATATATTCCATTGGGTAAATACCCTCATTCAACTATGTTCTATTGTATTGCGAGAGTAATAAAAACAGATATTTAGCTACACATGATAGTAGTTTCTGTATACGAAAGGATAGGTCCACTATGCTTACGGGGGGCATGGGCCACTGGGGGGATATACGTACGTATACACACCCTTTGACAGAGATGGGAAAAATCAAGTTGTTAACCAAATGGTCAAAATACTTTGTGATCACAAAATTTGTATAAGAAATAAGTATAAAGCATAAGAAAAAGCTATAATTTGTTACAAGGAATATAAAGGGGGCTACAGTAACTAAACTTCTGTAGGCTACCCCAGGTCATTTTTTAGCTTTTACCCCACTGTAAGAGCTTCTGAGAGCCTCCTAGAGGTATTTTATCCCTGTTATCTAAAATTTTAGTGGCGCCTTTAAGTATTTATCAATAAAATTACAAAATAACTAAAAAAATACTTGACAGAAGGGGGTACTTTAGTATAACATATAGTATATACTGTAGTATACTAGAGTAGTTTTATTATTTTTGTTATATATTTAAAGTTACTATAGTATATTACTGTAGTATTTTACTATAGTAGAGTACTTTAGTAGTACTATAGTAGGATGTATCTAATTTTTTTGTCGTCTCCTAACTAAAAAGGGTTGACTTTAAGTACACATTAGGATATAACTAGCATGTCAAAACCAAAATTGTATTCTTCAGATCAAGTAATAGAAGAATTTTACTTAGCTCTTGCAAGTGAAGACGAAGGTAGACTTAGAAGAGTTCACATACCAAGGTCTGACGTTTTTTATGTAAGAGAAAAGATATTCCAAGACACAGGCATTAAGTATACTTTAGATCATGTAGAGAGAGCTATGTATCTCGAAGGTATGCTTGAGGCCCATGACGTGTTTGAACCGCATAGAAAGAGAGAATATGGCTAGTACGATTATAGACAACTACAAGGTATTTCCAAGATTGATGATGCTAGTCGTTACAATTTTAACCTATCAGTCTGTACATTGGTTTATGTCTCTACCAGAACCAACTACATCACAGGCTGGATTGGTATCAGTTTGTATGGGTGCACTAACAGGTTGTTTTGGCATTTGGATGAATAAAGAAGCGAAAACTGACCGAGTGGTAAAGAATGAAAAATGAAATGGCTAATACTATTTTTGTTTTTATCAAGTTGCGGATTAAGCAGCTTAGGAATTTTATCTGGGGGTGGTGGAGGCCCAACAGTTAATTCAAATGCTCAGATAGGCAAAGAGAATAGACAGTCAGCAGTTACCTTTGAAGAAGAAATAAATGCAGGTAGGGATGTAGTAAATACAACAAAAGAAGTTGAGGCTGGTGTAGTAGATAACCTACAAATACTAAATACTAACATACCACCTTGGGTTATTTTATTATTAATTCTTGGATGGCTTTTACCTACCCCAACAGAAATAGCAAGAGGTTGTTTGAATTTTATTTTACTCCTCTTTAGGAGAAACCCAAATGTACATACTAATAACAATGCTAATGTTTCAGGGACAACACCAGGTAATAGTCAATCAAGCACTGTTTCCCAATGAAGAAATGTGTGAAGTTATTCGTCAAGAAATTATGATAAAACTTGAAAACACTAAACCTGATCCATCAGCAGTTGCTATTTTAAAATGTGTAGACATGTCCGTAACTAAATCAAAGGGAATAGATATCTAATGGCTAAGAAACCTACTCCTAAAAAAAGTAAGATGGCAATAGTTATTTCTGTAGGAGCTGTGCCTCTAAAAGCTATGCCTAAAAAGAAAAAGAAAACTGTAGCAAGAAAGAAAAAATAATGGCAGTAGATCCAACAGGTTCTGGTAAAGGTGAAAAACCACGGTTTACTGGTTCAGAAAAAATTAAGTTAAGACAAATTATTAAAGAAAACCCAGTCTATTTTGATAAAATTATTAGAGACCTTTACGGCCCCCCGCCTTCTAAGAAAAACCCCGCACCATCTAAACCAGGTAGAAAAACTAAGCAACCAACCCGTGTATTACTGAACAAAGGTGGTTCAGTTACAAAGAGGAAAAAGTAATGGCATTTAAACTTAGCGAAAGAAGTATTCGTAAACTTGAAGGTGTAGAAAAAGATCTAGTAAATGTGGTACTGGAAGCTATTAAGCTCACAAAGGTAGACTTTGGAGTTACTTATGGGCTTCGTACTTTAGAAGAACAAAAAGAACTCTATGAGTCTGGTAGATCACAAACAATGAAGTCTAAGCACCTTGAAGGTAGAGCTGTAGACCTTGTTGCTTATTTTGGTTCTAATGTCTCTTGGGAACTAAATGTTTATGATGATATTTGTGATGCAATGGCAGAAGCAGCTCGTAGACACTCCGTAGCAATAAAGTGGGGAGCTGCTTGGTCTGAGGGAGATATCAGACTTTATGAGGGTAGCGCAGAAGATGCAATGAATGCTTATATTGACCTTCGTCGTTCTGAAGGACGTAGACCCTTTATTGATGCACCTCACTTTGAAATGATGTAATTTGACGGTATAAGTTTAGTAGATGAATTTATAATAGAAAGCAGGGGTAAAAAGAGAACCGTCCTTGTTCCCCCTGTAGTTTAGGCCCATGAGAAACTATAAAAGCGAATATAAAAACTACCACAGCAGTTCAAAGCAAAAGAAAAACAGAGCTTCTCGTAACTCTGCTAGAAGTGTTTTAACTAAAACTGGTGTAGTTCGTAAAGGTGATGGCAAAGATGTCAATCATAAAAATGGCAATCCCAGAGATAACTCTAAGAAAAATTTGTCTGTAACTACAAAACGTGCAAACAGATCTTTTCCTAGAAACAAAAATGCAGGAAAACTTTAATGTCCATACCTGAAAGAGTTAAAAATAAAATGAAAGAGGTGGGACTCAAAGGAGTCAACAAACCGCAACGTTTAAACGATAGCAGTGGTAAATCTCATCACGTTATGGCTTCTGAAGGTGGTAAGTATAAGTATATTAAGTTTGGTCAAAAAGGTGTAAAGACTAACCAGACTGCTGGACAACGAGAAGCTTTTAAATCTCGTCACGCTAAAAATATTTCAAAAGGTAAAATGTCTGCAGCTTATTGGGCTGATAAAGTTAAGTGGAGTCCCAGTAAAACAAAGTCTCCATCTAAAAAGTGGGTAAAAGGTTCTTAAGTGGCGAAATCTACTCGAAAATCTACGATAAATGCAGCGGGTAATTATACTAAGCCTACTATGCGTAAGCGTCTTGTTGCGTCCGTTAAAGCTGGCAGCAAAGGTGGAAAGCCTGGACAGTGGAGCGCTAGGAAGGCACAAATGGTTGCAAAGCAATATAAAGCAAAAGGTGGGGGCTATACGTAATGGCCCTCGCTAAATCTCAAAAGTCTTTAAAAAATTGGACTAAACAAAAGTGGAGAACCAAGAGTGGTAAGCCATCTACTCAAGGGCCAAAAGCAACTGGTGAACGTTACCTTCCTTCTTCAGCTATTAAGTCTCTTAGCAGCAGTGAGTATGCCGCTACAACCAGAGCTAAACGACAAGGCACGAAGGCAGGTAAGCAGTTTGTGGCTCAACCTAAAAGCATTGCAAAAAAGACGAAACCCTTTAGAGCCGCTAAAGGTGGAATGGTAAGGAAAAAGAAATAATGTTTAAGGACCACAAAGAAGTCTTAGAAAAATCTAACTATACTGTTGATGAAAACACCGTCTATTCGCCCCAAGGGCAACCTGTAGCTGGGGTAGACGCTTATGGACAGGTTTGGTATAAAGATAATCTAGTAGAAGAGTTATGCACACAAGAAGTAGAGCTAGTTCGTGCTAGAAACTCTAAAGGTCATTATATTGCAGATGATCCTAATACTCCTGAAAATGAAGCTTGGACAACTAAGAAAAAGAAAAAACGTAAATGGCTATTAGTTTAGGTCTTTTAGATTATTTACCTTTGCCTCAGATGCCTTTTGACAAGGTACCTACGGAAAAGCAAAGAGTAGTAGAAGAAACTCAAAAAGCTGTAGATAAAAGAGCAGAACAGTTTAAGAATGAAAGTATTTATGCTTATCATCCACACAATCAGAATAAAGTACCACAAGGACAAATTGTAGATTTTGTTGTAGCATAGGAATTTTAAAATGCCCCTTACTGAAAAAGGTCAAAAAATTATGAAGTCTATGAAAGACAAATATGGACCTAAAAAGGGAAAAGAAGTGTTTTATGCATCAAAAAATAAAGGTAAAATTGAAGGTGTAGATAAGAGGTCTAACAAAATGAATAAAGTTACATGTCCAAAATGTAAAGGTAAAGGTTGTAATCATTGTGGAGGAAAGGGTTATCACATGAAAAAAGGTTATGCTTTAGGTGGGCCTACAACACCTATGGAAGGGGAGCAAAGTCGTTATCGTCCCTCGGCAAATCGTTCCCCTCAGGGTATGATGTCTGCCAGAGGAATGACTTCTGGTATGGGAATGAATAAAGGCGGTATGCCTAAAAAAAGATCTGGGTATGTACACGGTGGTATGGCTAAATGTGGTGCATCAAATCCAGGAACACAAAAACGAGGAAAAAAATAATGGCTACTTTACGTGAATATCTTAATGCAAAAATTAAAGAAAAAGGTTCTTCTCTTTCTGCAGAAAAAGCTAAAGCAAGTAAATACAAAAGTATTGCTGCAGCTAAGAAAGCAGGAGCTTTGTACTATACGGACAAAAATGGAAAGGTTATGGCTGCTGTTTATGCATCAGATCTCAGCAAACCCATGTCAACTTCTCTTCGCCCCAAAGCTCGTCCTACAGAGCCAAAAACTGCTAAAACTGCATCTCAGCCAAAAGTAAAAACTTCTATGTTGGATTCTCCAAAGATGTTTGCTCCTTCTAGAAGCCCTACTGATCAAATTGTAAAAGATACTAAAAAAGCTCTTAAACCATCAGCTAGTGCACGTAGAGAAGCAGCCGTTAAAAAAGCTGTTGAAAACCCTGGAAATGCTGCAGCTAAAAAAGCTCTAGAAAAATTTGGACCTTTAACTGCAGTAGAACGTGCTAAGATACGTGCTGCAGAAAAGAAAAAGAAAAAGTAAATGGCAAAAAACCTTACTGAAAAACAGCAAAAGTTTTTAGATGTCTTGTTTGAAGAAGCCCAAGGCAATCCAGTTAAAGCTATTAAGCTTGCTGGATATGCTGAGGGTACATCTTCAACAACCGTTATGAACAGTCTGATTGATGAGGTTGCAGAACTTACTAAAAAGTTTATTGCAACTCGTGGACCACAGGCAGCTTGGTCTATGATGGAGATACTTCAAAATCCTACAGACTTGGGAAATAAAGAAAAGATGGCTGCTGCTAAAGACTTTTTGGACAGAGCTGGATTTGCTAAAACAGAAAAAGTTGAGGTAAAGTCAGAAAGTCCTTTGTTTATTTTACCCCCAAAAGAAAATGAAGACACATAAAACTTGGAGACTTCCTGCTCCAGAAAGAGTAGATGGAAATAAAGTCTGGTACCCTTTAGTTAGAGTAGGCAGAACAATTCCTTTTGGATACGAAGAAGATCCTAATGATCCTGAGATTCTTTTACCTATACAGGATGAGCTTGAACTTTATGAACAAGCTAAAAAGTTTCTTAAACAGTACAGTTACAGAGATGTAGCAAACTGGTTAAGTAACGAATCAGGTAGGTATATGTCACATGTAGGATTATACAAGAGAGTTAAACTTGAAGAAAAGTACAAGAGAGAAGCTTCAAACCAACGTTACCTTGCCGAGCGATACAAAAAGGCTCTCGAAAAGGCGGAAAAGCTTGAAGAAAAAATCAGAAGAGGTAGTATCGGCGCAGCCATTGCCCCCATCAATTGATGTAGAAAAAGCTGTACGAGAAATAATCTTTCAACCTAACGCTGGACCTCAAACAGATTTTCTTTCTGCCACAGAACAAGAAGTGTTGTACGGAGGTAGTGCTGGTGGTGGTAAATCCTACGCAATGGTTGCTGACCCAGTACGTTACTTAAATAACCCTCAGGCACGTATGCTGCTTGTACGTAGAAGCACAGAAGAATTAAGAGAACTTATTTCAGTATCAAAAGAGTTGTACCCCAAAGCAATTCCTGGAATTAAGTTTATGGAGAGAGACAAGACTTGGGTAGCACCTAGTGGAGCAACTCTCTGGATGTCATACCTAGACCGTGATGATGACGTAATGCGTTACCAAGGTCAGGCATTTAACTGGATTGGATTTGACGAACTTACTCAATGGCCTACTCCTTATCCTTGGAACTATATGAGGTCACGTCTGCGTAGTACAAAAGCTAGTGGCTTACCTTTGTACATGAGAGCTACATCAAACCCAGGAGGGCCAGGTCATAGTTGGGTTAAGAAAACCTTTATTGATCCTGGAGTTCACAATAAGTCTTTTTGGGCTACAGATATAGAAAGTGGTAATGTTATTACTTGGCCGAAAGGTCATAGTAGAGAGGGTGAGCCTCTGTTCAAACGTAAATTTATTCCAGCCACCCTCTTTGATAATCCCTATCTGGCAGAAGATGGTATGTACGAAGCCAACCTTTTGTCGTTGCCAGAGCATCAAAGAAGGCAATTGCTAGAGGGCGATTGGGATATAAATGAGGGTGCAGCGTTTCCTGAATTTAATCGTAATATACACGTTATAGAACCTTATGACATACCAAACAGTTGGGTAAAGTTTAGAGCTTGTGACTATGGATATGGTTCTCATACAGGAGTTCTTTGGTTTACTGTAACTCCATCTGAACAGCTCGTAGTTTATAGAGAGTTGTATGTTTCTAAAGTTACTGCAGACAATCTTGCAGATATGATTTTAGATATAGAAGATGGTGAAAAAATGAGATATGGAGTTTTAGACTCCTCGTTGTGGCATAATCGTGGTGATACTGGTCCTAGTCTAGCCGAGCAAATGATTATAAAAGGTTGTAGATGGAGACCATCAGATAGATCAAGGGGGTCTCGTGTTGCGGGTAAAAATGAAATTCATAGAAGACTCCAAGTTGATGAGTTTACTGAGGAACCAAGACTCGTATTTTTTAATACTTGTAAGCATACCATTTCTCAGCTACCTGCCATACCTTTGGATAAAAATAATCCAGAAGATGTAGATACAAATGCAGAAGATCACTTGTATGATGCTTTAAGATATGGTATAATGACAAGACCAAGAAGCAGTCTATTTGACTTTGACCCATCTAATTTAAAAACAGGGTTTCAAGCTGCCGATGCAACATTTGGCTATTAAGGGTAAAACATGGAAGAAGACTTTGAAGATATGATCATGGATATGGAGGAAAGCTCCTCTCTTGATGATGTAAAACCAGAACAATACTCTGATCCAAAAGCTGGGCAAATTGTTTCTTTTGTAAAAGAAAAATATTCAAAAGCTGAAACGGCCAGAGAAACAGAAGAGCAACGTTGGATACAAGCTTACCGTAATTATCGTGGTATATATGGACCTGATGTTCAATTTACCTCTACTGAAAAATCTCAAATCTTTGTAAAAGTTACTAAGACAAAAGTATTAGCTGCATATGGACAAATTGCAGATGTACTTTTTGGCGGAAATAAATTTCCTATTAGTATTGATCCAACCAGACTTCCAGACAATGTAGAAGAAGTTGTAAACTTTGAGACTAATCCTGATCAAGTAAAGGCAAATGAGTCTTTACCAGAGCTACTTCCTGGTGAAACTTACCAAGAGTTTAGAGAACGTTTAGCTGGTTTAGAAAACTCTTTGGAACCAATTTCAGACAAACTAAAACCAGGGTATGCTAAAACTCCTACTTCTCCTCAGTTTTTTCCTGCAGAAGTTGCAGCTAAAAAGATGGAAAAGAAAATACATGACCAACTAGAAGAGTCTCATGCAAAGAAACATTTACGTGCTGCTGCATTTGAGTCTGCTTTATTTGGAACTGGTATTATGAAAGGTCCATTTGCAGTAGATAAAGAATATGCAAACTGGGATGAGGATGGAAACTATTCTCCTGTCTTTAAAACTATTCCACAGACAACTTCTGTTTCTATTTGGAATTTTTATCCAGATCCAGATGCTGCCACAATGGAAGAGGCTGAATACGTAGTAGAAAGACACAAGATGTCTAGGTCACAGCTACGTGCACTTAAAAACCGTCCCTTCTTTAGAGAAAATGCCATTGACAATGCACTACGTCTTGGTGAGTCCTACGTAAAAGAATGGTGGGAGCAAGCTATGGAAGACGATGCTCAAGAATCTAAATCAGAGCGTTTTGAAGTTCTTGAGTTTTGGGGTTTTGTAGATACAGAAATTCTTGAAGAACAAGAAATAGATATTCCAAAAGATTTAAAAGATTCTGAACAACTGAGTGTAAATGTCTGGATTTGTAATGGTCAGGTATTACGCTTAGTAATGAACCCATTTACTCCTGCTTATATTCCATACTTTGCGGCTCCTTACGAAATGAATCCTTACAGTATTTTTGGAGTAGGTATTGCAGAAAATATGGACGATACGCAAACTCTTATGAACGGGTTTATGCGTATGGCTGTAGATAATGCTGCACTGTCAGGCAATTTGCTTATTGAAGTGGACGAGACTAATTTAGTTCCTGGTCAGGACTTGTCTGTATATCCTGGAAAAGTCTTTAGGCGTCAGGGTGGAGCACCAGGACAGGCTATTTTTGGTACTAAGTTTCCAAACGTATCAAACGAAAATATGCAGATGTTTGACAAGGCAAGGGTGTTAGCTGATGAGTCTACTGGTTTTCCTTCGTTTGCTCATGGTCAAACAGGAGTATCTGGTGTGGGTCGTACCGCTTCTGGTATTTCTATGCTTATGTCTGCTGCCAACGGTAGCATTAGAAATGTAGTTAAAAACATAGATGACTACTTGCTTGCTCCACTTGGTAAGGCATTTTTTAACTTTAACATGCAATTTGACTTTGATAAAGAAATTAAAGGAGATCTAGAAGTAAAAGCTCGTGGTACAGAAAGTTTGATGGCTAATGAAGTACGTAGTCAACGCTTGATGCAGTTCTTGCAAGTTGTACAAAACCCAGCACTGGCACCATTTGCACGTATGGATTATATTGTACGTGAAATTGCTAAGTCTATGGATCTTGATCCTGATAAGGTTGGTAACAACATGACACAGGCTGCAGTACAGGCTGAGATTCTTAAAAAGTTCCAAGAAGCTAATCCACCACCACAGCCTGAACCAGGTGTTCCACCAGGCGCTCCTGCTGGCTTACAGGTACGAGATACCCAAGGTAGTGGGGGAGGTACCATAGGAACAGGAACAGCGCCTCAGCCAGGAGAACAGGGCTTCTCAGGCAATACTGGCGAACAACCGATACAGTAAATGAAACTTGTTGTGAATAATACGCTTAAACCTTTTGTCAACAATCCTGAATTGTACAGTCCGTTTATCGAAGAAATTGCTGAACGGATTGCTTTCACTCATGTATCCCTTGAGCAGTCTCGTGAACTTGACGAGATGTACAGGCTTCAAGGAGAAATACGTGCATTGCGTTCTTTATTAAGATTAAGAGAGAAAGTTAATGGTTAGTCAAACTGAAAGAGCTATGGGAACAGTTGGATTTTCTGACCCTGCTGTAATAGATCCAACTACAAGTAAACCCTATACTCCTGAAGCTTCTATAAGACAGCAACAAGAATTAGATAGACCTAAGTTAAATTTAGACAGTAATTTAAAAGAAACTGTTAAAAAAGTAATGGAAGAAGAGCCTGATCTAACAGAGACTGAACCATCAAAAGATTTACCTTTAGAGCAAGAAGGTTTTCTAAGACCTAGAGCTAGACCTGAAAATATAAAACCTATACGTCAAAGTCCTATAAACAAAATTCTTGAGTTAGGCTATCTAATAAGAGGAGAAAGTGATCCTAGATCTAAAACAACTAAAATTATTTCTAATTTTTCTTCTGATAATCCAGATGCAATAAAAGCTTTAAAAGGTTGGATGGACAGTGCTGTAGGTGGAAAATCAGGATTAGATCCTGTTAAAGATGCTTGGTGTGCAACATTTATAACTCATATTTTATCAGCACTTGGGGCAGACCCTTTAAAAGCAAAAAATACTTTTGCTAGAGTTAGAGCAGATGCTTATAGAAAATACGGTACTCCTGTTGCACCAGAAGATATAAGAGAAGGTGATCTGGTTATTTTTGATTGGGATAAACCAGGAGAAAAAGGATATGGAATAGCAGATCATGTAACATTTTACGCAGGAGATAGGATAACTTCTCAAGGTAATTCTAATTACATAAATGTTGTTGGTGGAAATCAATGGGCTTATAATGCTCAAGGGGAAGAAATAAAACAAGTTTCTTTAAGACAAAACTACGCAAATTATACTTGGGATAAGGTAATGGACGTTAGAAGGATTACCTACAATGATATTAATTACGAATTTACAGAAGAACTTGCAAATCAAGACCCTGCTTTTTTAAAATTCCTAGAGTCTGCTCCTAAAAAAGGTTATGAAAAAGGTGGCTTATCTGTACAAACTGAAGAAGCATTTAATACAGATGCAGAAGGTAGGCGTAGGCGTAGACCCAGTCAGGCTTATTTAGAAAGGTCTAAAGAAGGAACTGGGCAAGTAGTAGAAAACGTATTAGGAGCTTTGCCAGGAATCGGTACAGCTATGACTGTAGAAGAAATACAGGAAGAGCTGCAAAAAGATGACCCTAACTACGGTAAGATAGCTCTTCTTGGTGGATCAGAATTAATTGGTTTAATTCCTGGATTAGGCACAGCAGCTAAAGCAGGTCTTAGAAAAGTAGCCAACAATATTGGTGCAGATAAAATAATTAAAGCTTTAGATGCACCCGAACCTAAACCTGAATCTGAAATTATTGCTGGACCAGGAGCTACAGGTTACTACGACAGTAATTATGACAGAGCTAAAGAATTAAAAGAAAGAGGTTATAGTCCTAGTCAAATTGAACAAATGACAGGCAGATTTCAAACAGGTAAGTCTAGTGATTATGTTGGAGATATACCAGAAAACCCTTTTAAGTTTGAAATAGATGATAGCCGTGTTGAAATTAAAGGTAGCGATGGATTTCAAACTTTAAAAGAATCTACTAGACATTATCCTATAGCTGTTGGACATATAATTCCAACTCATACAGAACTTTTTAAAGAATATCCCAATTTAAGAAATGTAGCCTTTTATATTGATCCTAAAAAAACTGGTTCTGGAGCACATTTTGATCCTAATGTAGGTAGTCAGGGTGCTATTGTATTTGGTCCAAATAATAAAAGTTTAACATCCCCTAACAATAAGAATTTTAGAAATACGTTTTTTCACGAACTGCAACACGCAGCTCAATTTCAAGATTATAAAATAGCAGGTTTAAAACAACTGGGCGGAAATCCTGTGTTTTTTGGTAGAGTAGGTATAAAAGAATATCCTAGTTACAAAATCGAAAAAGATATTTTAGAGAAAAATAAAAATTTTGTAAAGTTACGAGATGAAATACTAGACACATTTGAAAAACAAAGAGGTACAGGAGCATTAGACCAAACTTCTACAGGCGCTATATTACCAGGTCAAGTTCCAAATCCAGGTGAAGTTTTTGGTGATGTTGCCGTAGCTAAAAAGATAGCTCGTAAAATGAGAGAGTTAGAGTCAGAGCTTTTTAAAACTTATATGAAAACTGTTTCAGAAGTAGAAAGTAGAGTTGTTGGAAGACGTGCAGAAGAAATTGCTACGGTAGGAAGTGTCCCTAAACCTAAAGTAACCTCTAACTTAGCTAGAGAACGTAAAATAGAAACTTTAAAAGAGTTTCAATCTGATGAGCCTAAAAGTCTTATGGGTAAAAAAGTAGAAGATTTTAAGCTAAAACTTGGACCTATGACAGATGAAGAAATTTTAAGGTATGCAACGGGGGGAATTAATTTTGCAAGATATGCAAAAGGTATAGATAAAGATCTTCAAGGTTTTGATCTTTTTGGCCCTACAAAACCAAATTATGCCGAAGGAGGCACAGTAGATATGAACAGACAAATGGAAATGGCCTTTATGAGAGAAGGTGGACTAAAAGATGACGGTATGAAAGTAGACCCTGTATCAGGTAACGAAATACCTCCTGGTTCTATGGCCAAAGAAGTTAGAGATGATATTCCTGCTCAGTTATCTGAAGGTGAGTATGTTGTTCCTGCTGATGTTGTTCAGTTTTATGGTGTAAAACACTTTGAAGATTTACGTAATAAAGCTAAAGGTGGACTAAAACAAATGGAAAATGATGGTCGTATTGGTGGAGAGCCTGTTTATGCAAACACTGGAACAATGGTTCAAGGTGGATTTTCTGGACCTTCAGTAGCTCCTGCACAACCAGGGGTAGCTCAAACTCCAATGCCTTTACAGAACCCAGCTCCATTTAACCCAATGCAAACTCCACTACAAGGAAATCCTGGTGCAGGTTTTGTGTACCAAACTCCAGGACAACAGGCTTATAATCAACCAACTAGATACTATGGAAGTTTTAGTAATGCACCTCAAAGTATAACTCAACCACCTAATACACCAGTTCCTGTTGTTGGACAACCTGTTACTCCTCCTGTAGATACCCCAGAAAGCTGTGCAGCAAGGGGTATGGTATTTAATCCAGAGACAGGTATGTGTGTACTTCCTGACCCTGTGCAAACCCCTCAGCCTACAGGTGGTGATGACAGAGATAAGCCAGATGTTCCACAAGGTGATCCTGATGCGTGGATGGATAAATACAGTTATGATGATGTAGATAAGCTGCTAAGTGAGTCTTCTGGTGCTCTAGACCCTGCTACAGGTCTTGCTGGATTTCTTGGTAAAGTTTTAGGAGGGGGTGTTCTTGGACTCTTTGCAAAAGGTTCTAATGCTGCCCAAGTAGCTGCTAATATTAATGTTCTATCTTCAATTCCAGAGAGTAGTTTAACTGCTTCACAAAAAGAAAGTCTTGCAGGATTAAAAACTAAATATAAAAACTATGTAACAAGTAATAACTTAGATATTTTTGGAACAGAGCTTATAAATGGAGATCAACTAGCTATTGATATTATAACCAACCCTAAAAATAGAGGTAAGGGTCTGTTTCTTACTGCAGATTCTGTTGATCCATTTGGGAACAAAATATTTAAAGGTGGAGAAAAAGATCCTAAGTTTATTAAGGTTATGGAAGATGTTGCTTCACCAGGATATACATATGTTCCTGGTGATGATGATAATCTGGGATATTACAAAGCAGATTCTGATACAAAACTTGCCCCAGACGTATCACTAAGACCTCCAACAAGACCAACTAATGTAACACCTGTACAAACTACAACTACACCAACTGTTAAAGAAGACAAGGATAAAAAAGCATTTAAAAAACAACACGCAGCTTTTGTAGCTAAAACTAGAACTGACAAAGATAGTATGGTTGCAACTGCAGAAAAAGCTGCAAAAACTGGAACAGCGGCTGGAGCAGCGGCAAAAAGTTACGCAGACATTGCTAAAAAAGACGATGAGTATGCATTATTAAATAAAGGCGGCTTAATGAAACGCAAATAATCCTATACTAATAACTATAAGGCTACCCAGTGTAATAGCTGGCCCCAACATAAAGGAGATGGAATATGCCTGAACTAGCAGAAATTGAAACACCAAAAACTGCAGGATTTGTTGAACGAGGCTCAAACTACGCCAGACGTCAACAACGTATGCAAAATGAAGAAGAGGAGATCAAGCGTCTTGAAGCTGAACAGCGTGGTGAAATTGAACCAGACGAAGAACAGCAACCAGAAAAAGAAGAAAACATTGAAGCGAAAGAGGCCAATACAGAAGTTAAAGAAGAAACGTTATCTGCAGAAGAAAGAAGCTTCAAAAAACGTTATGGTGATTTAAGACGCCACATGCAACAGAAAGAAAAGGAGTGGGAAACTAAACTAGAAGCACTCCAAAAAAGTTCTGAAAGAATGGGTATTATTCCTCCCAAGTCAGATGAAGATATTGAGGAGTGGTCAAGAGAATACCCTGATGTAGCTGGTATTGTAGAAACAATTGCAGCTAAAAAAGCACAAGAAATGTTTGAAAAAGCTAATACTCGTATTAAAGAACTAGACGAAGCTCAAGCAGAAGCTGACAGAGTAAAAGCTGAAAATGAAATAAGAAAGTCCCATAAAGACTTTGACGATTTGCGAGACTCAGATGAATTTCATGACTGGGCAGACGCACAACCTAAATGGGTACGTGATGCACTTTATGAAAACTCTGATGACCCAGCTTCAGTAGTTCGTGTAATTGATTTATATAAATCAGATAAAGGGCTTACTGTAGAAGCTAAAAAAGCTAAAACAAAAGACGCAGCTAAAACAGTTACTAAACGTAGTAAAACGGAAGTAGATGTAGCTGACGCAAATGGAACAATTCGAGAGTCAGAGATTGCAAAAATGTCTGACAAAGAATTTGAAGAACGTTCAGATGAGATTAATGCTGCAATGCGTAGTGGTAAATTCGTCTATGACGTAACTGGTTCTGCCAGATAACTGTTGACAAATAAAAAATCAGCAGTATAACTAGGGTCATACAACAAAAGCCTCTTTTGACTACCTTTTGTTATAAACCCATTTTCACTAAAGTCTAAACTAATAAGAACTACCTGTTCAAGTATAGGCCCAGTAATTATTCGGTAGCGCAACTGGATACTAACTGCACCCTAGAAAATGTAACAGCCTCTTGTAGGTGTTTAGCTTTGTAACCCG
>Ga0208917_1000921_pt1 | contig 14845 bp, 10 predicted proteins | sample DEB08_DNA_10_FD_185500 | JGI IMG/M metagenome (GOLD analysis project Ga0208917, IMG submission 185500) | Aqueous microbial communities from the Delaware River and Bay under freshwater to marine salinity gradient to study organic matter... | ecosystem: Environmental > Aquatic > Marine > Coastal ...
ATTTTAAATCAACAGATTCCTCAACCTTTCCATATTCGAGGTCTGGAGGTACATTTGCAACGTCTAAATCGTTGTAGAAGCATTGACTAAATGCAGATAAGACAATATTATCTGTAGAATAATCCGAATCTGGATAGAATTCCAATTCTAAGTTAGATCCAGAATTGTTTCCACCAAATGTTCCTATACCTAAGGCACTATCAGAAGGAGAATCACCACTTATACTCAGTAATGCTGATTGCTGAACATAAACATCGCTACTATCTTGTATCATCATTACCTGATGAAGAGCCTTAGTAGAACCAATACTTACTTCTACCAAAGATTTTACGGAGTTGAATAATGTTTTGTCTATCGATACAATACTAGTTGTTCCAACACCGACAGTAAAGTCAGATTGATACAGTACGGTTCTTTCAGAACCTGCAGGTTGTCTGCTTAACTTAAATCTATAGGGGGTTCCAACACCAGTTGACGTTGTGCCAAAACCAACAACCTTTGCTCTATATGTATTATTATATGATGATGTGTTTGTGTAGTTCAGAGAAACAACACCCGAAGAAAGATCTGCTCCAAACGTACCTATAAAATTATTAGAGAGAGGTGTATCGCTTTCTGAGTCAAAGTAATATTCTGAAAGATAGGTATTAGTGCCATCAGTTCCTACATACAACTCTACAAAGTTTATATCGTTTGTAGTATCATTGATTATCTCAACATTTGCATATAGAGATTCAAATTCGCTTACGCTAAACGATGCTATGCTGGTAGTCACTCCAGAAGTTGTAACTCCAGTAGAACTTACAAGATTTGTAAATCCAATAGAAGTTGTTCCTACTCCTGCTGCAGAAGATGTAAATGTGTTTCTTACGATTTTCAGATCATAGTCTGTATCATATGCATCAACAGGAATAAATCTCAAATAACTGTCATTAAATGCATCAACTACTATAGAAACACTTCCATATTGTTCGCCAATTTCATGTGCAGTACCAACACCAACGTTGACTAAACTTCCTTTCTCTACCAAATAATTATTACTTCCATCATTTAGTAAAACGACTTCGGTAAATTGAATTTCGCTATTATCGCTATTTGTAATTCTAATTAAGAAATTATCATAGGTAATTGAAGGATCTAATTTAATAAGATTTAAATATGTGCTAGGATCATCTTCAAAATATGAAAACTGACTACTAATATCGTCTATTGGTAAGACATCATTTCCAATATTTTTTGTATAGTCTGTTAACTTGGTATTCAGTAATTTTAGATACTTGGAATTTCCTGTGGTTGGGTTGATATCAATGTCTTGAGCGAAATCAAAATCATAAATTGTATCAACTCTAAGATCATCTACAAAGTCTCTGATAACAGTGCTTCCATCGATTCCGTTAAATGTTTCTGATGCGTATGCATCAGAAGTGGAAGTAATTCCAGTATCAGCAAAATCTTTCAAACCGCTAGTGTGTAAAATTGGTTTGATTTTTGACTCTACTTCCTTATATTCTTTGCTACTCTTTATAGAATATGAAAGATTTTGATAGTAATCATTATCAGGAACAACCTGAGTATCAGAATTTAGTTTACCAATCTCATCAGACCATCCTATATTTTTTGAAATAGAATAGGATACTCTAAAGACTCCAGAATTAACTTCTATTTCATTAATAGTTGCTACAGTTCCAGAATTTCTTCCGGTTATAACTTCATTTAGACTTAATTCATATGTTCCAGAAACTTTCAATATTGTACCTTCATAGTCAGAGACAAACAAATCTCTTGCGGTGTTATCTGAAACAAGTTGCTCTCCAATATTGAATTGAAGTCTAGTTTGTGTAACTTCAAAAGTTGGATAATCATCTTCATGGATCAAAGAACCATAACCATCTTGTATTGTTTTGGCAATACCAGTGTTAGTGGTCAGTCCACCATTAGAAACATCAGATAAGTCAAATACAACTTTATGATATGGAGATGCTTCAATGTAACTATCGACAATAAACAATTTATATCCATAATCTTCAGAATTAAATCCAGAACCAGTGGAACTAAACTTCTGTATACCTTCAACGAATACCGCATCTCCAGAGGCAAACGGGAAAGTTGTAAACCCTGATGTGGGTACGGTTATTGCACAAGTGAATATACCAGTAGAACTGGACTCTACTCTTTGAATACTAATTCCATTTGTATTGTTGATGGTCAATAATCTAACAGAATCTTCTGGAAGACCTTTTGGATTTTCTTCTATTGTTACCGACTGAATTGATTCTCCGATTAAATTTGCCGTTAAAAGTCCAGATTCAATTTTTTCATTGGTATCTGGATTTACAATTATAATGTCTGGTGCTTGAGTATATCCTCTTCCGCGATTATTGACTGATACAGATTCTAAAGTATTTGAATTCTTTGTAACAATATTTGGAGATATGTAAGCAGTTGGATTTAGAGTAGGATCAAAGGAGTACTCAAACTCTTCATTTTTGATTCTTGATTGTTTTACATTGCCAATTTGATTGGATTTGGCAAGTATATAAGCATCTTTACCATTTTTTGTAGTAATATCATCTACAACTGGAAGATTTTTATATCCATATCCATTAGAAACGATTTTGAGTTTACTAATTCCACCACTTGCAGTCGTAGATGATGTTGTATATTTCAACTCATCGCAATCACTTTGAGCATATGATGTATCTTCAGGAACTTTATTGAGAACTAAATCAAATGATGTTGTTGCCACTCCAACAACACTATATTTTCTATTATATACACTATCGATGAAAGATATTTCCGAATAGTCTTTTACATCCGTGTCTGCGGTGCTAATATATCCAGATTTTTCCAAATTGTAGTATAGTTTTTCTGGTATGTTAACACTGTGATTGATCGTTAAGGATGCATCAGTCGATACACCAATAGTTCCAACACCACTTATATTAAATGTGGATGTTGATCCAGTAGAAACAAATTCATCCTTAAACTGATTATCTCTGTAAATTTTGAATTTATATCCAGATAAAGAAGAATCGCTTAAATCAAATACTAAGTTGTTATTCTTTACAGGTTCTAATTTTGGATTGATTGGGGATATTGTCTGAGAAATGCCACCTGTTCCCGCAATACTTACCACTGTTGGTGGAATGGTTAGAGAATCTGTGTATGTCTCTGAGAGTTTGATAGTATTAGAATCAACCTTGAAAACATAGTAATGACCAGTGCTTAATCCAGATGCAACACTATCGGAAGAATAATAAATTTTATCTCCAGTGTTTAATTCATGATTATTGAGAGTAATTGAATTGTTGTTTGTATTAATTCCTGTGGAATTGAAACCTATGGGGTTGATTAATAAGTTTCCTGTTGTTGTGTTTCTTGCAATTCTTACTGCTGTAGATGTTCCGATTCCTACAGAAAGATTTGGTTTTACTACCAATTCTACTGTATCATTTACAGACATCTGATGAGAAGTAGATACAGATACAGTAGTCTTTATCTTTTCAACTTTTCCAAGTACTTGTGTATATGATGATTCAAAGGAATACAAGTCGCTGTTAGATCCACCACTATGGTAGAATAACTCTTCAGAATTTAAACTAGTTTTTAGACCAATCAGATTTGAACCTTTGTTAATAATGAAGAGTGTGGATGGTAGAGTGCTGACATTTACGCCATCTGTAGAAATAGAAACATTTGTTCCATTAGCAGTGTATGTAACTTGTTGATTATTATTAAATGGGTGATTTTCAATGTAAATTGACTTGGTAGGTATACTTCTTTGTACGCCAATCTTGTCTCCAAAATCAAATGTTGCCAAGTAAGAGTTGCCTGGAGTTGTTCCAAATCCTACAGATTCTGTTGGATTGAAGAAAATTTTATCATTTACCTTAGAATCAAAAAAGTCAACAGTGCTGTCAATAGTAAATGAATCTGGTGTAAACGACAGTGCAGAATTAGCATCATGTGATGTTCCAGTTACACCTCTTTCTACTCTAATGATATTTTGGTTTCTGAAGAGTTCTAAAACTCTCAGGGTTTCTGTTCCTACTCCAACGCTACTTCCAACAGAAATATTTTCGGGAATTCTGGAAACATAAATCTCAGTTCCACCAATACTTGCAGTTGAAGGAATAGTAGAAATAGCAACTGAATTTTTAGTATCAACTTTTATCTTGTGTGTCCCATTAAGAGTGGAGAGGTTGGTTGAAAAACCAGAAATAGTTACATAATCACCATCATTTAGATCATGATTTGGCAAAATTGATACTTTTACTTTTTTGCCATTGTCCCACGTAAATATAGAATTTTCATAAGCGGTTACTGTCGTGTTTACTTCAGTAATATTTTTACCTTCAACAAAAGAGACAGTAGCATATGCTCCACCACCACTAGTTCCATTATTGTTGAAATCTAAAATATCATTGACCTTGTAATTTGATCCAGAGTTTTTAATGTCAAATCTTTCTACTCCTCCACGAGTAACAGATTCAATAATTATTTGCTGTTGAGTAATATCATCTATTTCGGAGATGAAGTCATACTTAGCATTCTTATCTGCTACCTTATATGGCAAAGTGTTGCGAAGTAGATTTGAATTTGAAAAATCGAAAGACTGATTTAATGTTGTATTTTCATCTAGTGGTTTAGATCTGTAATCATTGCCAATAAAGTATGGGAATGATGGATCTCCCGATGAATTTATAGATGCAAAGTACGCATAAACACCGTTTGGAAATTCTGGAGTTTTGCAGAATCTACCGTTGTATCTGTCTAAAGTACCAGAATTTGTAAATTTGTAGTCTTCTACAAAGAAACCAGAAGAGAATCCAGAAGGTCTATCGGTGTAAGAAGTATCTAAAACATATCCCGATGACATTCGAGTTATTGATGATGATGAATTTTTAGGATCAGAATATCCAAAAGGTCCATAAATTGGATTTCCATCATAAGCCCATCCAATTATTCCTGATATATTTCCACTATTTTCTCCAAAGGAGTCTCTTAGATCTTCAAAATATGCAGAAACAGTATACTTTATCTTATTGTCTGACTCTAGTAAAACTTCATTTCCAAATTTAATATTATTATTTACTGTCAACTCTCTAATTTTTGGACTCAGAAGAGCATTGATACCTGCAGATCTTACAGAAATAGATGTAGATGTGCTTGAATAACCAATTCCAGCGTTTATAATTTTAACATCAGTTATTTTGCCACCAGAAATTACTGGTCTAAGTTTTGCTCCAGATCCAGAACCAGAAGAATCTGTGACAATCAAATCTGGAGATGAATAATATTCGTCCCCACTATATTGAATATTTACAGAAATAATCTGACCATTTGATATATTTGGAATTATGGAAGCATTCTTTCCATTTTTAATTGTTATAGTAGGATTGTTTTGATAATTTAATACTGTAGAACCATATCCAGTTCCTTGCTCATAAAGATATACATCTTGAATAGTTCCTCTTACGACTGGAGTTGCTACGATCTCTTGATAGGATTGAGTTCCAGTACTAAAACCAACTGGATTATATTTTACTGAAACTGAAATAGATGGATACGCAAAATATTGATATCCAGATCCAGTATTTGAGAATTTGACATAATCTTTTCTATCAAATTCTGAGGTATCTGTTCCGGCAATACCAGCATTACATAATCTGAAAGAATCATCATTGATCTTTAAGATGTAATACTGATTAGATGTTGAAAGACCGGAAATAGCACTGGTTTGGAAGTCATATGTAACTAATTCGCCAGTATTAAATCCATGATTGGTAAAATTGACAGAATCGCTAACTGTTGATATTCCAGAACCTTTTACAATGAGTTTTCTATTAGTATAACCACTTCCACCATCTATTACTTTAATTTCAGAAATAGTATTTTTCGGTACAATTGTACTAAACTTATGTACTCCTTGAGTTCCAGTTGAAAATCCTATTACATTTGTATTGTTTGTGTAGTCTAATAAAGACTTAAACAAACTGACTGTAGTATTGTTCTCAATTTTTACAAAGTATGATGTGTTAGTAATAAGAGTCGAAGAACCAGATCCAATTACAACTTGAGAATTTCCATTTGAATTGTATACTACTTGATCTCCATTATTTAAATTGTGATCAGTTAAGAACGAAATTCTGTTTCCAGTTGTGCTTATTCCACCACCATTTGCTGCAGTTCTACCATCAAATAGTATATCTCTAACTCTTTTGCTAACAACAGGTTCTAGTACAGCACCAGATCCATTTCCACCTACAATGTCAACAGAAACAACTTTTTCAATATCATAATCTTGAGAATCTATGTAAACTTCTTTAATTGATCCACCAATAGCAGGTTGTGCCAAAGCATTTGAGGAACCCGAAGAAATTGTCAGTGTGGGAAGGTTAATTACATCATAATCTTCTCCGCCATTCAATACATCAATAGATTGTAATGGTCCATAGTAAATTTTATCCAGAGACTTATAGTTACTAATTTCAACTCCATTGATTAACATTCCAGTTGTTCCAGAAATTGTCTCTTCTCCTGGACTTTCTATCTTTGCTTGAAGAGGAAACTTTTTAAGTACCTTTTGTACTCCAATTTCTCCAGATCTATGCGAATATAAAGTAAAAGTCTGAGTATCAAATCCAGATTCTGGTACGCTGAATTTTAAGAAACTAGAACCATCGATAAAAGATCTTGAAGAATAAAGTCTTATTCTTTTATTATTAGATGGAAGTACCTCAACGTAGTAACTACCAGTTTCTAGACCAACCAGTGGTGTTGAATTTGGTTGATAATATATTCTATCGCCAGTTAAAAATGGAGCGTTATTAGAAAAACCTATGGTTCCATAATTTCCATCAGAATCGGAATCAAAGAGATCATTTTGTGAAGATAGAGTAGCACTTTTAATATTACTCGTTACATTATATCTGTACGTGTGAGTAAATCCAGAAATTGCGGAGGATGGTAATGAATTTGATGCAACATATGCAAAGTCATCTTTGTCGCTATAAAGATTCTGTACATCTGAAGTAATTAAATCATTTCCATATTCAATTGGAACAGCAGAACTACTTGCAGTATTAATCTTTCTTCTTATATCATATTCTTTACTAGAATCTACTGTAAAAGAACCTTCTAATCTTATCGTATTACTAGAAATAATTTCTGCAATATGTGGATTATCACTTTCTGTTGCTAAAATCTCAGTATCTCTTTCTAATAGCTCAACTCTATCGCCAACTTTTAAACTAGATCTATCAATATTGCTAGACAAGACATAGTTAGAACCAATTTCTGATACCTGATATCTTGCAGCAGTATTATAAATCCAAGAATTTGCAAATGTTTGTTTGTATGTTTTATTTTGTTGTGGATTCTTAATTAAATCGCCAACATTTTTGATGGTTATAATATCGTTTTCAGAAACATTGATGTCTTCTGAAGTTGGTACAAAACTTGATAATACTCCAAGAATTCTAAATTCTACTTTTTTAGTGATATCACCATTTTCATATCCAAAATATATTTCATTATTTCTGATCAGTGCGTTCTTCCCTATGCTTTCACTGATACCAGAGCATCCCAAGAATTGATTGATTGACTTACTGGTATAAGTAACGGTGTTATTTCCACATACAAAAGTTCCACTATCAGGGAATCCTATGGTAGAATCGACGGTAATTACTGATGAAGATGTAGATGCCGTATTAGTTGTTTTTGTATTTGGAGTAATTGTAAAATTACCCTCAATCGCAGGAAATTCATCATTTCCAACAAACAAAGAAATTTTATAATACTGTTGAGAGTTTCTATTAAAAGTTTCTATTGAAGATACAGATGCACTAGTAGATTCATCTGTGGATTTTTTTATAGTCTGACCTACAAGATTGAGAGGATTATCCCCAGAAATCGACTCTGCAATTACTACTTCTTGCTTTACATATTCTGCAGAAGATGGTTTAATCAGATATTGTTCTAAATTTATAATTTTTGGAGTTTCATTATAAAGAACATTAAATAGAATTCTGAACGATTCGTCCGTTCCTTTTGCTTTGTAGAAACAATTTGCTTCGCTTAGAAAATTTCCAACATCCAGACTTGTTGTAAAATCAGTCTTTTCTAAACCTGGTGCAATAGTATATTTTAATTTTTGATAAAATTCTTTTAAAAACAGAGAACTTAAATTCTGTACACTAGCACCAGAAGAGTGTTCTGCCGCAGAGGAGGTGGAAAATGTAAGTTCTTCCTGATTTAAATCTTGATGGTAATCGGTAATACCACTAAATCCACGAACACACCCTGTAAATGTTGTTCCAGATATTCCAGTATAGGTGATAATTTCATCACCAATTTTCAAAAGACCATACTTATTTGGGAAACCTTTGACACTTGATACAGAAATGCTAGTTGCACTTGAACTAATGTTGGAAGACAGCGTAGTGCTATCAACAACTACTTCTGGTACAAGATTTTCTAACTTTAAGTATTGATCAAGGTTTTCCGCAATGTCTATCGGACCACCTTGATATTCTTGAGATATGTAATATTGCTTTAAAAACTCGGAGGCATTTGGATTTTCATCCAATATAAAACTTGGAAGTTGGCTCTCAATAATCTGCTGAACCTTAACTCTAGATTCAAAACCAGTCTGTATCATATTAGTTTCTTGCTAAATTCCCGTTTGAGTAACTTGATGTATAGTAATCTCTAGTAAACACATTTCCTGTTATTTCATCACCAGAAGCGATTACATCCCTTACCATATTTATTGTACTTTTAGAAATATCAAAGGACAAATATAAGTCTTTCAATCCAATGACATCATTGGATTCTGGGAATGCTTGAATTTCTATAATGCCACCAGAAATAGATGTTTCTGTAATGTTTATTGTTCCTATAGTAATCTCTCCTTTAACGTAGTCAACTTTTCCAACGTCTTTGGCAACAACGATACTATTGCCACTAGAATCGATTTTAACTATCGAAAGAACACCTGTCTTTGCGGAGATTTGTCTTGGTCTAGTAAGAAAAACTTGGCTGGCAGCAGTGGCACTTGTAATAGCACTGTTACCAGTAGTAATGGTAGGAGTATCTGTCAAGTATACTGTAGAAGACTCTCCAGAAATTTTAAATCCAGTAGACTTGATATTAAGTCCTGATGGGTTCACATGGAACTTATTACCAAAACACAATTCATACTGTGCAAATTGATTTAAAGATGCCTTCAAATCTCTTCTAATTCTGACTTTAGTAATATTAGAAGTAATTGCAGAATCTGTGGTATCAATTACCTGCAGGACTTTACTGTACTTAAATCTACCTCCAAACTTATTCAGATCTAGTGATTTAGAATATTTGGTTATACTATTCAATACATTAGTCTTCAGAGAGTCTGCACTAGAAACTTGAGTGCTGTTGTAGTATACCGATGAATCAATTTCAACATAAAGAGATTTGAGATCAATGATCTTTGGATTAATTCCAGAAACTGTATATTGTTTTAACTGACTTAAAATTCTTGACTTATTAAAATCAGAAACAAAACTTCCATTTTTTGGTTTGATGCTCAATATGACATTTCCATATTCTGGTGGATCCAATTCTTCTCCGCCAACAACGGCAACAGATTCTGTTTCTGGATATATTCTTTTTATAATTGCCTCATAATCTCTAGATGTAACTGCTCTATTCTGCGCCGAATAGACTCTTGGAGCATAGTATTTGATTGAATCTATTGGTTCTATACTAGATCCGTTTTGAGATGCCTGGTTGGTCGTTATAGTAACGTTTCCTGAATCAATTAATATATTGGAGGCAGTAACAATACTTCCAGAGAAGGAGAAAACACTGGCACCATTACCTTCTTCTCCATCTGTAATAATATAGTTGGCAGTAACTACGGTTCCATCTCCACCAACATAATCTCCAAGTTTCTTTCCAATAATTCCATCACCAAACTTTATTTCATATTTCTCATCTTGGACTTCCTGTAGAATGTAAATTCTAGAATCTGATGTTGTTCCTAAAATATTATCAATCGCACCGTACTCAATTCCTAATCCACTCTCCGAAGTTTTTCTAACATAAACTGATAATGTAGAAGTATCGATATAAGAATTATTAAGAATAAATCTCTGATCAAGAGATCCATCATAATCAAATCTCTTTGTCAGATATGTTCCTTGATAGACAGAAATATTATCGAAGGATGCCACGCCATTAACAACGGTGGCAGTGATGTTTTCTGGTATTGAGAAAGTATATGTCGTATCATTTGCGGTCCCTACACACACCAGACCCCTCTGTAAGGTTAGTGTAGGAGTATCTTCGGTAGTTGATACTGTAAAGGATATCGTTGCCCTTGCTGCCGTTCTTGAGCGTGGTACATATCCTATATTTCTTGCAAGAGAAACAACATTTTCTCGAAGAGTTGCCGAATCCAAGAAGGACTCATTAACAATCATGTTCGAGTTAAATGCCGTAATATAAGTATTATATGCTAACGTATCAATTAAGACAGAAAAATTTGATCCTTCAAAATCAAAGTCGCTAAATGTTGAATTAGCGCGAAGATAATCTTTGATTGAAGTCTTTATCTGATCAAAATCTAAATTCGTAAATTTTGTAAAGGGCATCTTATCTTGCTGCCTCTAATAGGAACGTATACTCTTGTGTCGGAAACTCTTGCCCAATAATGTCAAAAATAACAGTCACATTAAATGAATTTTGGTCTGGTTGAGGATCCACTTCAACAACTACATTATCAACTCTTGGTTCAAAGTTTTCTATTGCAACCAAAATCTGACTCTGTATAACAGATGCAGTACCAAAATCCACAAATTCAAACAGACTATCCCTTACATCAGATCCTAACAATGAGTTGAAAAATCTTTCAGTGGGGATGGTCTCAACAATATTTCTTACGGATCTACGAATCGCGTTCTCATTTTTTAATATTTGAAGATCCTTTGTCACTGGATGTGGAACAAAGGATAAACTGATGTCTTTAAATGATCTGGATACCCTTTGTTCTGCCATTAGTATAGAGTTTTCTTGATTTTATTTATATTTACTCATGCCATCTTTCAACAAAATCATCAAAACCATGAGCACCACCACATTGACGCTCTAAACGATCGTCTGGAATTGGATAGAGTTCCTCATTTTGAGTAATTTTTCTCTGTTTTGATGCTTTTCTAAGATATTTTTCACTTTCTACTTCTGTAATAAGGGTCATTCCTTGTTCAATGAACAGTTCTCCCTTATCAACCTGGTGATGATTTCCCATTTTAGCTCCTGATTCGTTAAAATCAGAACTTTTAGAGGGGTTGCTATCCCTTAACGCTATTTATTTTCACGTTCTTGAGCGGTTTTCCAGTGATATTCATCCTCATCACCCATACCAAGACGATCATAACCACATTCTACCTGATAATATTGAGTCGAAACCTTGAAATCAGGCATTTTTGGTTCGACAGGTGTCAGACTATTGTCAAAAATACGTAATCTATTATTTGGATACAGTGCATATTGACCATTTTCAAGTTCAATGAGGTTATGAGACTTGTGTTCGGCAGGATTTTCACTCGTTGCCCAGTCTACCATGTCAGGATCACGGTGATAATTGTCAATTGTACAGACATAAGTGCCTTTTTGAATGCCAAAGTCCCGTGTATAGCACTCAAAATCCATACTACCGATGAATTTCTTGTCAATACTCACCACACCATAGTCCATACAGTTCCAAAACTGTAGGTTTGGTAGGTTCATATCAGGATCAGGTGTTTTTGGCGACGAGACAAACGCGCTAATCGGCAGTTTATCATACATTGCCGCATATTCTGGTAAATATGTCTCAAAATAAAAAGCGCGTCCAGGAATCGACTTTGCCGAAACCCAAACGCCCTTAACAAATTCACCGTGTCCACTCTGATGATCTGTAAGATATTCCTTACGAACCCATACTTCTACTGATGGGAGGTTGGTGATGAGACAACTCATGAGATTTTATTGACTGTCTTATTTAACCTTTACCTTGACCACGGTACTTCTTCTTTGCTTTATTGCGAGAAGACGCGGCATACTTGGTATTCACACCTTTTCCTTGACGAGTTTTTTTCGGAGCACCCTCCACATAACCGCCACCTTTACGCATTGCCATTGTTTAATCTCCTAATAATTTCAGTTTCAAGATCTTCAGGTCTTGGAGAACCGGTCTGATAATACTCTATCGACAGGTCCTCCATAATATCGAAATATTCCTCCTGTGTCAAGTTGGAATACAATTTACGTCCTTTACAAAAAATATTGTAAAATTCGTCAGCCATGTCAAATCACTCTTGATTTTTCGTGCCCGACTCTGATACGAGGATCGCACCAAATTTCAAAACCTGCTTCCTTTGCATCCAGACAGAACGATACATCCTCTCCACACATATCCTGTACTGCACCAGAATCAAAAACTTGCATCTTAGGAGCAAACCATGGATACTTCATATCAGGATGCTCAAAAACTCCGTGTTTAATCATGATCCATCCAAATCCTGCATAGTCAACAGTAAATGGTTCCTTACGCTTCTGAATACTTTCCAGTGTTTCGTGGTTCATGACACCACCATTGTTCTTGAAGTCATCTTCATCTAACCAGTGTGCAACACTTGTGGTACGACCGTCTTCGGTACAATACCATCCACTTGCAATGTCCTTGTCCATCAGAATTAACTGATAGAACTTCTCAGTATTGAAAACAATATCACTATCAATCCATAACTGATAATCATAGTTTAAACGACCGTCCCAGGGAATCTGATCGGGTCCTCTCAGTACATTCGCACCCAAACACTTACAACGTGCAAAGTTCACCATGGAACTATAATCTTGAGAAATCTGAATGCTTGCTCCTGCTTGCACAATATCAAAACACAATTGCACAAAATGTTTCAGATATGTATATGAAACACCTCTCCCAGGAAGACAAAAGACGATCGATTTACCTTTGATCATCTCCTTTGCTTTCTCATAGTCCCACTCTGCAGTGCTTTGCGACGGTGTGGGTGCCTTTGCCTTTACGGTAAATCCTTTAGCCATAATAGAGTGTAATTACTTCAGTATCATACAGTATTATCTATGTAACGTCAATCTCCCTTGACTTCCGTTATCACAATGCAGTCTCCCTCAACCTCCATATTTACTTGTGTGCCTTCGTACCATCCAAAATCATTTAGTACCCACTCTGGCAAGTTTATATAATACTCGCCAGTCACTGTATCGACCTCTACAGTCGTAAAATTTTCCTCCGGATTTTTTTGCATCTCTTCGAACTCTACCATTGTTTTTATATAGCGAAAAAAATTTTTATAATGAGAGGAATTTATAGATGCCTTCCGTAACACTTTGTAGGTTAGGGTAGTTAGGCGTTTTTATATACACGGCGGGCACCGCCCCCGAAGGGGGGCACCCGGGAACTGCTGATCCACGAACGAATCAGAACCCGAAGCGGTCTGCATCCAGGGCACGGCAGACAGAAGCAACCTGCTGGTCAACCTGCCACTCGGTGTCGGTGGCGAACTCCGTGTCCAGGGTGCGGATACGGGAGACCTTCATCCAGACGGAGGAAGCAGAGTGGGTTGCCTCAGGGAACTGGCGGAAGTAGGCGGAGCGGGTTGCCTGCATGTCGGCACCCGATGCCAGGTAGGTCTGAACCAAGAAGACGACCTCTGCATCGGAGTAGAGTTCGCGGGTGGGTGCCTTAGCGGCGGCAAGTGCTGCCTCCATCAGTTGGCGTCCCTTCTTAAAGAGGAGACGCTCAGGGCGGTCCAGGTTGGTCAGACCAAACCCATCAACGTAGGCAACGTTCTCCTGGTAGAACTCCAGGGCGGCGGCGTCGGCAGAGGTCAGGGCAGCGATGGTCATGAGTCGGTGTCTGTCGGTTGCTTTGGTATTGTAGCACGAATCAGGCGACGGCAAGGCGGCGGACCTGCCGCTCAATCTGCCTCAGGGCATTGCCGTCTGATGGGGTGCTGCTGGTGGTGATGGTCTGTCCTGCTTCGTTGCGCCAGATGAGGTGCTTGGATTGCCGATGGATGGAGAACCCATGGCGGGACATAATCAGGCGGAGTTCCTTTCGTGGGGACATGGCGTCCGTTGCGTTGACCCCCATATCCTACAGCATCGGGCGGCAGGATATGGGGCCAGTCACAAAACTTCAGAAAGCGATCGGGTCGGCAGTCGGAGCAGAGATGGCAGCATAATGGGCGGCAGTCTCTTCGATGCCCTGAGTTTCCAGATCGGTGGCGATGGTGTCCAGGATTGCCAGCAGTTGGGTTCCGTCAGCGGCACGGTTCAGGAGAGCGGTAGCAAGGTCGCGGGTCATGGTAGGATGTTGGTTTGGTTTGGAAAGGGGGGCGATGGTCAGAGGTCTGCCATCATCTCATTCATCTCCTGGGCGTCGATGGCGGCGTTGTCCCATGCCACACCGTCACCAGTGCCAGCGGGGAAACGACCGATCATGCCATTCAACATGCAACGTTGGAATTTCTCCCAAGGGGTATCCCAAGAGTCACAGAACGCAACACATGCCTTTGCGGTGTTGTAAAGAAATTCATCGTTGCCGATCCAGAGGGCGGCGTTCCAGGTTTCGTAGTTGGCGTAACCGTTCATGATCTTGGTTCGTTTGGTATGTGAGAATTCTAGTCGGTCTGCCGCTCAGTCGCGGTCGCTGATGTGCCAGTAACCGAATTGGCTGGTCTCAGGTGCAGGGGTCAGGATCTCATCCCCAGAGGCGACCTCAGCGCGCATGGCAGCCCAACGGCGTTGTTGCTGGATCACAAATTCAGTGTAG
>Ga0208917_1000934_pt1 | contig 14705 bp, 24 predicted proteins | sample DEB08_DNA_10_FD_185500 | JGI IMG/M metagenome (GOLD analysis project Ga0208917, IMG submission 185500) | Aqueous microbial communities from the Delaware River and Bay under freshwater to marine salinity gradient to study organic matter... | ecosystem: Environmental > Aquatic > Marine > Coastal ...
TAGTTAACCCAAAACGAATGAAAATAATTGCTTGTGAAGCAGCACGAGATCCTAGATGTTATGAATGTGATGTTTTTGATATTTGCGGAAGTGGTTGTCATCAGCTTGAGTGGGACAAAACACATTGTCCATCGCCAAAAGAGCTATTTAGATTATTAAAAAACACCCCTATAAAGGAGTTAAAACAAGGAGAGTATTATGTCAGCAATTAATACAGGAGATGAGGTAAGTAAAACCGCTGTAGTAAATAGATTTAATGAAGTTATGAGAAGTCAGATTAATCCAATAATTAATGTAGGAACTTCAACATCTTTTAGCAGTGGTAATTATAATCAATTTACTAACGTGCCTAGTGGAGGAGTTCCCTATGCTTCTATTGGAACTCCTACAGTAGCCCCTGCTGTTACTAGTGGGTTAGGTAGTATTGTAGATGCAGGAGATTTAGCTACATATTTAAGAAATTTAACCCGTGATTATAGTGGTGTTAGAATAACAACATATAGATATAGATTTAATAGAACAGGATATCCTAGTGGTAACGGGCAACAAGTTATATCTTATAGAACTACAGATTATGTACATTATGATGGAGCAGAATATAAACAGACTGTAGCTGATAATTCTAGTACTTATGATGTCGTAGAAGGTAACTTAATTGATGCTTCAGATTTTGAAAGTTATATAGCAGATTTATATAGCCAATGGAATACGCTAAAAAATAATAGAGTAACAGTATTTGTAGATGCTTGTCACTCAAGTTGCCACAGTAATTGTCACGGTTCAAGGGGAAGACGATGAGAATAATTAAAACTAAAGCGCCTATTGACGTAGAGTACTTACAAGAATATTTTTCTTCTGAAGAAGAGATTATTTTTGATATAATGTATTACGACTCTGATATAAAAGGAAAAACACTACTTAATTATGTATCTAATTTAGATATTAATTTTGAAATAAATCTGTATAAAACCTCACAAGAAGAGAGGTATGATTTATTGAGTAACTATTTTACTACTAATTTATTAGTAAATTGTAAACAACTTGAACTAGCTTTAACATATATCGTATTAAAATACAATAATCGTTCTGTTGATGACCTATACTCTTTTACTTTGTTAAAAGAAGAATATATAGATAAATTTATTGAAGAACATAGAATACAGTTAATAAATACCACAGATTTTTTAGAATCACTACCTATTACGACACTGTCTTTTGTAGACTCTTTAAAAGATTTTGTTAATCAAGAATTAAAAAATTATGAAATAATAGATGATCCTGAAATTTTAGGTAAAAACGTAATTAACCTGATTAACAATCCTTTTATCTTTAAAATATATGAAACTTCTGGTAGTAGAAAAAGATACTTTAAACACTACGCTGAAGAATATATCTATGACGAATGTAATTTATATGGTTGGATGGAGAAATATAATGTACCATTACTAGTTTTTGTTTCGGGGATCGCTTCTGGTGTTTTGCCTAGTAAATAAAACATATTTAGATTATAGTTTTTGTTATGATGCAGAAATGCCTAAAATATTGGTAGGATATAACGATCCTATACCTAATACTTGGAATTATTTTTCAGATGCTGATAAACTATTTGCTAGCAATACTTTAAAGAATATAAATAAAGATACTGAAATAGTAATTCTTGCTAAACAAAATGAGTATGTAAAAATACTCACTACCTATTTAAAATCTATACTACCTAATCACTCAGTCGAGTCTTTGTATCATTTCTATAAATTATTATTACAAAAACATATTTATCTTCATGGTAAATCATGTTTAGCGCATGACAACGGTTCTGTAAATCTAAACTCACCTTGGAACTCGTTATCTTTGTTAAATGTTGAAGAATTTAAAAGTATATATAGTCAATGTAACAAACATCATTTAGATGATTTTTATATAAAAGGTGCAGGAATAGAGTTACAATTAGTTAGTTATTTAGCTAATACTAAATATACACATAAAGACATTTTATATAGTAAATTATATACAATACTTGCTGATACTGTTTTAAACGAGATTACTTATTGGAAAATGAATGTCATGTGTCAGCTCTTTGAATTAGGAGATTTAATAGAGGGAATTGATTATGGGTCAAAATTGTATGAATCTGCAACATATGAAGATTTAAACTTACCAGAAGAATATAGTTGGCTTATGGATGAAAAAATAAAAGCTTATCCAGAACTAGAGTATATGTTAAAAAACTATGATTTAAAAAATATCTTTAAACTTTATCGTAAATCAGTGATGAAATACGGGCATAATGGGTTTTTTGATAGTGAACAACTAATGGAGCTTTTTGTAAGTGGAGATATTAGTTTAAGAAAAATAGTTGATATAGATATTAATACTATATATGCTGGAGGTAATATAGGAGAATATCAACATCAAGATAAAACTACACATTATTTACTGAGATACTTTTACTTATTATGTAAAGAAAAACGCTATGATAAGTTGTCTGAGTATTCTTTAGAAGAAAAAACTACAAAATTTAAACCTTTTATAAACTTAAAAAAGAGAAACACTAAAAAAGTAAAAGAATGGGTTCTAAAAGATCACCACAGTTTTAGAGAAGATTATGTATAACACAGTTATAGATAAAAAAGCATCTACTCTAGGAGAGGTTATTGTAACACTCTTTGAACACTGTAATCTTGCGTGTAGTTTTTGTTCTCAAAATCATAATTCATTTAAGGGTGTGGAATCTATCCCAGAAAAATACTTTGCGATAAAAAGCGTCTACGAAGACTTACGCTCACAAAATAAAGAACAATTTTCATTTCATTTTATGGGCGGAGAGATTTTGAGTGATCAGATTTCAAATCAAATTTTGAATAAAATTGAAGATTTAATTCTTAGATGTCAGCAATCATTTGAAAACAGTGAATTTCTAATAACCTCTAATATGGTATGGAGTAACAGAGATAGAGTAAAACAAATACTAGATAGATTGAATATCAAACTAGCAGTTAGTTACGACCCCGCAGGCCGCTTTAATACTAAGCAATTTGAACAGTTTATGGGTAATGTTGAATACTTCAAAGAGTATATCACTACTGTAAATATAATATTAACTGCTCCTAACATTTATAAATTCTTATCTGATGAAATAACAGGTTTTGATTATCTGTATGAACATTTTAATGTATACTTTGACTATTATACTCCTGAAAAAAACGCTAGTATAAACTGTCCTACAGATATAGAACTGTTAAACATATTTAAGTATCTGTCTATTAATTATCCTAAAGTAGCGCCAATAAACAAGTACCTATCTGGAGAAACTAAGAAAAATTTAACCTGTCAAAGAACAAAAGTAATATCTGCTGATGGAGAAATAGGTCATTGTAATTTACTAGTTGGAGGCAACTATAGAGCATTATCTCATGATAGTAGAGATAAAATGGAAGCCAAATGGATAGAAGGTTTTAATTGCTTAATGTGTGATCATTTTAGTAGGTGTGGATTAGGTTGCTTTCAAGAAAACCATATTTTACCGGAAAAAAGTACTATGGAACATTGCTGGATTAAAGATTATTGGGAGTGGTTAGATGGAACTTATAGTTAAACCAACAGAGCGTTGTAATTTTAAGTGTACTTTCTGTTCTAGTACAAAAATTGCAGATTCTAAATCTGTTGAATTGGAACACGAAAAAATATTTACTTTTTTAAAAAGGTTTCCACACACTAATACTATTATTGTGAATGGTGGGGATCCTTTGATGATGAAACCTAGTTATTATTGGAAAATAATTAAATATTTAGAAGATAATAATTTGGATACTACAATATCTTTGACTACTAACTTGTGGCCTTTTTACACTAAACCATCTAAATGGTTATCTCTTTTTCAGCATCCTAGAGTAGGAGTTTGTACTTCTTTTCAATATGGAGGAGGCAGATTAAAAGGAGATTTTACAGAATTTAGTGAAAAAGATTTTTGGAAAGTATCTGATAAAATGTTAGATCTTGTAGGTTATAGACCTGATTTTATTTCTGTAATCACAAAAGAAAATGAAGACAGAGCAATAGATAACGTACTCTTAGCTAAAGAAATGGGAGTAGTGTGTAAACTAAATTATGCTGTCGCAAGCGGTCCAGAAATTAAATTTCTTAATGGAATTAAAATGGGATTAGAAAACTATACTTATCTTTTAGCAGATATATATGAAATCTATCTTAAAATATATAAACAAGGATTAGCCGATTGGGAGTATAATACTACTCAGTTATTAAAAAGATTTTCTTCTAATACTACTTGTCCACAAAACCGAAATTGTGATTCAAATATCAGAAACTTAAATCCAGGAGGTGACTATTATTCTTGTGGAGCTTTTGGAGATGATAAAGAATATGAAATAGATTTTGATAAAGAAATGAATCAGAGGAAAATAGAAACTCCTCTACAAAACTCTATTGAATTATTATCACTAAAGCAAGCGTGTTTTACTTGTCCTATGTTTAAAATTTGCAATGGTTGTAAAAAAACTATCAGCGATATAAAAAGACTAAACTTAGTAGAGACGCACTGTAAAAAAATGAAGAAACTAGCACCTGAAATAATAGAAATATGTAACTTAGAAGATAAACTAACGGAGTATATAGATGAATCAGTATACGCATAGAAAACTATGGCCTACACCTGTTCTACTAGGAACAGTAGATAAACAATTAGCCAAGGATTTATTTAATTATATACTGAGCAAGTACCATAATCCTGATGAAAAAACAGAAGTATTTAACCTGTTTTCTATCGGTGAACCTCTTTTGGATAATTTATACAAAAATTATATTGTTCCTGCTACAAAAGAATATATTAAAAATAATTTATTTCAGTCTAACCATTATGAAATAAAATCCTATGCTTGGGCCCATGTATTACCACAAGGACAAAATGTGGGTATTCATAATCATCCTAACAATCATATAAGCGGTACTATATGGTTAAGCGATCATGATAGTCATCTTTTAATGGTTGATCCAAAAGGTAATTCTAACATGATGGATTTTGGATATCTAGATTTAGAAATGCTAACTAAAAGGAGTATGACTGTTGGGAATGACGAAATAAGACATAATCATACTTCTAGATATAATGAGTATGGTAGACAGATGAATAATAGTACTCTAGATTTTTCTGGATTATTTGGTGACTATGTTGATACATTTGATAAACCAACTCATTCTGTAAACCCAACCAACATCACTATTAAACCAGAACTTGGTAAATTTATACTATTTCCCTCATGGGTTTGGCACGAAGTAGAACCTAATCAATCTAAATTGCCTAGGATAAGTATATCTTGGGATACTAGAATTACTCCAAAAATAAAAGAGGAGTATAATGCCCATCACGAACAAGATATTAGAATATTTGGAGATCTACTTGACATACAAAACCAAGAAAGCTAACATTAGTGATTTACCAATACTAGTTGCCTTATCCTATAATATGACAGAAGAAGAACGTGATGAAAAAGATGATTTTATTGAACTAATACAGAAGCAAAGAGTACATTTACTTTATTTAGAAAATAAACCCATAGGATATTATACAATAGTTTCTGTTGATAGAGGAGAATACCTTGAAACTATATTAATAGATAAAAAGTATCAAGGTACTAATGCTGTATATAAACTATGTGAATATGCAGTAAAGCCAGAAAATGGAAAGCCTCTTTGGGGGTTGAGCCGTCACAGAAGAGTAGATATACTATTAAAAAAATTTGGATTTGAACCAAAAGAATATGAAACTATTAAGGGAATTAGTTATAGATGGTGGATAAATTATTTTCAGTCTCAATAAATCCTAGTTACTTTTGTAATTTTAGGTGTAATTTTTGTTATTTAACTCCTGAACAACTTGGAGATCAGAAAAAAATTGACCCTAAAAAATTAGATAAGTTGTTATCAAACATACCTAAAATAGATCATATAGACTTATATGGAGGAGAAATTGGAGCGCTCAAGAAAGACTATTACTATGAAATCAAGTCTGTTATACGTAAATATTATAATGATTATATCAATATTAATACTAATTTTTCTATGCTTGATGACAGATTCTTCGAGGATGATGTCACTCTTTCCGTCTCATATGATTTTTCCGCAAGAGAAAAATCAAAGTTAGTATTTCAAAATATGCTGATGAGTCCAAAACCTATTTCCGTATTAATTCTTGCTTCTGAAGAAGTATTAAAATTAGATATTAATTCTATGATAAAACAATTAAATATGTGTAAATCAATTATATCTGTAGAAATAAAACCTTATAGTACTAATCAAGCTAATAAACACGTTGTTACCCATAAAGATTTTGAAAACTTTGTTACCAAATGGATTGAGAGTCCAGTAAAAAAACGCTTTGAATTTCAAAACCTAAACAGAATAAAGAGAAGTGTAAGAAAAGAATATAATGCTTTTTCTGACGACCACATCTACATTACTCCAAATGGTAAATATGCTGTATTAGCTTTTGACAAAGAAGATAGTGAGTATTTTTTAGAATTTACTAACTACTCTAGTTTTGAACAATGGGCTTGGACAGAAAAGAAAACTCTTTCTACTATCTGTAGCGGTTGTTATTGGAAAGGACATTGTTTAACTGAACATTATAGACATGTAAAAGATTTAAGAAATAGTTGTAATGGTTATATAAATTTATTAAGTAGATATAGTAATGCGTTTTAGTTTTTCAGATCATAGCGATAACTTTGATGAGCATATTAATAAAAGTATTATTTCGTATAATAACTTAGTAGATATGATTATTACTGTATCTGGATTTTTTATACAAGATAATACAACAGTATATGATTTAGGATGCTCTACTGGTAAAATTTTAAGGAAAATAAAAAAAGCGTCACACGCTAATAATGTTTCGTATGTTGGAATAGATAATGAAACGGCTTTTTCCCCATACTGGAAAGAAAAAGACATAGAGTTTAAAATTGAAGATGTGAGAAAACTAAAGTTTGATAGTGATGTTTCTTTGGCTGTCTCTACCTTCACTCTTCAATTTTTACCTACCGTTGATAGAGTAAAATTATTAAAAAACATATATGATTCTTTAATACCAAACGGAGCATTAATACTTTGTGAAAAAACATATTCTAATGATTCGATGTTACAAGAAGTATTTACTTTTGCTAACTACGATTATAAATCTAAATTTTTTAGATACGATGATATAATGTTTAAAGAAAAAGAGTTAAGAGCCTCTATGAATATTAGATCTTGGGACGCTATTTTACAAGAAGTAGAAAAAATAGGATTTAAAAAGTATGAAGTATTCTGGAAGGCGTATAATTTTGTAGGAGTCATATTGGTAAAATGATTACTTATAAACAAGTAATAAAAAAAGGTTTTGCTTTTGAGAGTATTATAATACCTAAAAATATAAAAACAGAACTAAAAGCATTAACTTTTTATCCAAACGAGGACAAAGATTTAGGGAAAGAAGTAGGATGGTCTACACTAGGTATGCCTGCTAATCTTAATGAGTTCTTTATCGAACAATTATATGCAAAAGTAGACCCATACTTACAGAAACTTTTAGATAAGCTAGAAACTTTTGAAGCGTATAAAACAGATAAAAACGAGTATGTAGAATTACATACTGATAATGCTTTTGGTGGATTAGTTCAAATTATGATTTACTATATTGAAAAAAATATGAAAGGTAGGGATTTTTTATATGGAACAAAACATGATATTAAAAAAGTAACTCCCTACACAGGGTTAGTAATTATATGTGATCAAATAAATAAAGAATGGTTGCATGGAACAACTCCTTTATTGAGTGACACTTTTAATTTATGTATTACAGGAATTACGCCTAGATGAATAAAAAAGAATTTTACAGAAAAGAACATTATGAAAAAAAGAACTGGCTTCATAAAAACGGAAGAGTTGCCGTAGGTTTCTCAAGAGATACTTGGATAGGTGCTTGTGTATCTCCTTATATGAAAGATTTTAAAAATCAAGTAGATCCTGGTATTTGGCCTCTAGTAGAAATACTTAATAAAAAAGGGTATTTAACTTGTTCTTCTTGCGAAGGGCATGATTGGATGGAGTCCTCTTTTGTTGTAGTATGTTTTGGATCAGAAGAATCAAGAGATAAGTTTGTAAAACAAGTATTGAAAGCTAAAATACCTCAATATAAAATATTTTATCAAGAGTCTCAGACTAACATTAACCTATACGATCCTTTTAATGATTATCATGAAATAATGGATGACCCGACTATGGATGAAACTCAAAACTGGTTTAAGATTAAAGATAAATTATACTTCACAAAAACAGAAGAAGAGATACCAGAAGAAGTTATTGAAAAAGAAACAGAAAATTGGAATTACTGTTTTGGTAGAAAGTATAAAAGATGGTACTATTGCAGACTACTAATAGGAGGAGCTGTGTTGAACGGTAAAAATCCAGTAAGCATAGTAGTTCATTGGACTCGATATTTCTGGATTAATAGGCTAGCAAAGTTTATAAAAGAAAACGTGGAGCAAGGATATGACTGATAAGTTTGTAGAAATTCAATATGACTCTGACAATATCGTTGAATATGTGTATAAAAGCAATTCAAATGAAAAAGATATACTAGAACTAAAAAATAAATTGTTTATAAATTTTAGTGAAGAAATAACTAAAGATTTAGCTTTTTCTCACGATATGATTAGTTATCATCCAAAAAATAATACTACATATAAAGAAGATTCAATAATTATAGTATTCAGTGAAAAATGTCCTTATTACTTAAGAGAAGAGTTTAACATTCCTTTTTTCAATTCATTAGATTTTTATGCAATAAAATATTATTTAACTAGTAAAAAAAGAATACTAAAAACTTACGATGCCGATATGTATAAATATGAAATACCTCAACTTCCCCATATGTCTGCTATAGGTAATCAATTTGGGGTTGGAAGAACACACGCATTAGACAAAGAATATAGAGATGTATACTTTTTTAACTCAAATGATATGATGGTTAATCATTTTTATGGAGACTTAGTTCCTAAAATTGGTGAACCATATAAAAATCCCGCAACTAAATGTTACGGGATTACTTATGAAGAAGGAGAAAAAGATATTCTTAAAGTAAAAAGATATTTATTTCCCTTTCATTTAGAAATGACAGATTTATCTTGTTTATAAAAATTCAGCTAGAGGAAACACTTCTACAATAACTTTAGAACAAGCATGTGCAATTTCCATATGTTCTTTTTGTGTACCATTTGCACCACGTAAATCAATATAATGAATCCAACTACGAAGCGTACCATTCATATACAAACGTGTTTTAGTAAGACCTTCAGGTAATACAACACGGGCTTGTTCTTTAGCTATACCGTTTTCAATAGCCCACTGATAAGCTTTATTAGCTGCTACGATAACATGATCTTGTTGGATTAACCACTGATTCTTTAAAGTTTCATCATCTGTTTCTATTGAATTTTGTCTGTTTTTACTATCTTGAAGTCTGGCTTCACGTCTTACAAACTGCTCTCCTATTTCTTTAGGCTCTGCATAACGCTGTGAAAATTCTTGAAAAGAAAAAGAGCGGTGACGCACAATTTGATGAGCAATATCACGAGTAGTGTTAATTTCTAAACACACATTTACCATTTCAAGAGGCGACCAGTGCTGATTATTAATTAGATATTTAATTAATTTAGAACTAGTCTCACTATTCATTTGATTATTAGGATTACTTACTCTAGCACAATATGCTACTAATTCTTGCATATCTTCGCCTACATACAAATCTTTTGGAGGTTGGCTATAACTAATTAGTCTTACATTCATTACCTGTTCTCCTTATCTAATACATCGTGATTATGCAACGCTAATATACCATAATGAATAATTTTTAATAAATCCGCTCTATTTTTACCTGCCTTTTTACCATAACGTTGAGAGTATTTCATAACATTACCTAGAGTAAAGCCTTCTCCCATACCAGAATCAATAATAAATTCTGTAGCTTGAAAATTATTCATCGAATAGTGTTGATTGTAAGTATTATCAATATAATCACTAATCTCTTCCAATAAAGCGGGTTCATTATACTTATAATCTATTTTCACGATAATCTCATTTTTAATTGGGCTGGTTTTGGATAACCCCAATAATCATTAGTACGAATACGGATCATACGTTTATTAGTCTCTTCTTTATTAGGATTATTAACTGTAATCCAAGGATTTAATCCTTTAGACCAGCTTTTTATTAGGTTTTCCATCTTCCATTCCAAAGAACGAGCATGTTTTACAGCTAAAGTTGTTTTTCTAGCTGTTGACTTACGCTCACCTTTTGATACTTGATGTGCTCTTGATTTTTTCTTAGCCATTTGGTTCTCCTTTTAATTTATAAGAAATTATAACAAATCAAAGACTAAGAAGCAAGATGATTATTACTTTTATTAAATACAGAATGGTAAGGAATATTATAAAGCTGTGCTCGTTGTTCAAATAAGTTATAACACATTTCACAATTTAAAATATTTGTAGGGAAGAAAGACCCCTTCCCTACAATAGTGTTTTGATTGGTGCCACAATGCGGGCATTTAACTAGAGCTACGTAATACATTTTCTATCTTACTGTGGTAAAGACTAATATTATGGTCAAAAATACCGTCAAACCATTGCATTTTTTGTAAAGCACGATATCTTCCTCTCCACTGGTCTTTAACCCTTTGCCAGTAAGTTAATTTTCTTATATTTCCATAATAATTTATATAATGTACATTACCATAATGTTTATATCCTAGCAAGAAAAAAGGTACTTTAGTAACAATATCGTTATTATTTACAAATCTATGGTGTTCAAATGTTTGTGCTTTACACCAAGACCAGCTACCTACACGAGGTGATCCAAATGTATAAACAATACTATGTTTTATTCTAGAACCTGCTAATGTAGCTAATCCACCGCCTAAAGAATGACCACATATATAAACATGTCCTTGTGTGGGAAATTTTTTTAACCATCCTTCAATGTTTTTCCATACTAGGTCTAAAGCATCTTTAAATCCCGCATGAACTCTACCTTTTGTCTCAGAACGTCTTTTATAGGCTTTTAGATCTGCTTTAATATCGTTAAACTGAGTAGGCTCAGTTCCTCTAAAAACAATGTATTTATTTCCTCTTTGAGTAAAGCAAGCTACTTCTGTACCTTCTTTAGAAATAAAAACAAAATTATTTATATCTTCAACACTACTTAAAAATCTGCTTCTAACTTTTGCTTCGACTGTATAAACCATTGTAGATAGTTTAGCACAAAATTCTGCTTGTTCAATAATTTTCTTATCCATGTTTCACCTATTTCTTCTTTAGTGCGTCAGCACCAAAAAATGCTGAAACTAATACTGCAATTGACGCAAAGTATGTTGGTGCAATATCTGCAATAAGTTCAGACGCTTTGTCCATACCAAAACCAGATGTTACTGCAATACCAATAGGATAGATCAATAGACCAACCAATGAAAACCATGCCATCTTACGAATAGCATCTCTCTGTGCATCAGCATCTTCTAATGCTCTACGTTTAAATTCTAAGTGCATTGCCATTTCTTCAGCAGAAATATGGCCATCTCCATTTACATCCATACCCTCTACTGCAGAGGCATCAATAGTTTTTGTTTCTTCTGACATTTTATACTCTCCTTAATTAAGCTGCAAGAGGTAAAGAGGGACTCATACCCATAAAGTCTCCCCATTTTTCATAATAGTGCCTCATACCGATTTCATCATGAATAGTACCGTTTTCGTGACGACCATGTAAAATATTACGAGGCTCTGTTCCTTCTCGCATTGTTGTTCCTTGACCTGCTACCCCAATGAGATCTTCGTGTAAATTACGACCAAAAGGTCCCCATATTGAGTTATGATGCTTAATACGAGTTTCTCTTTCTTCTTTCGTATCCTTGCGTAAGCCATAACCTCTAAATTCGATTAGTACTTTATTCGGACCAAGTGGTGTTACTGTATCTGAACGATAGGCAGAACCACGAAGGTTGAAGTTAAAGCCTGGAAAGAGATCAACCATGTACCACTGGTTGGGCGGTAAATTGGGAAAAGATAGTTCCCCACGATCTTCAAACCCATCATACTCTTCATAGTTAACAGTAAAGCTAGACACGTTAACATGACCATTATCAAAAGGAATATTTTTTCTAGCGAAATATTCATCGTTAAAACCACTCACTCTATTAAAATAATGCATAAAGTCATGGTAGAATTCTGAATTAGTATCATGCCACAGTTTGTAATTTGTATCAATTACTGCTTTATGATAATGGAATACTTCAAGTTCTTCTGTATCAATAGCATCTGTAATGCAATCAAAGGCACCTGCTGTCCATTCTTCTACACTCTGTGTTGGATTAGGATCAAGAGTGACCCATACCATGCCTCCGTGCTTAACTTCACAATGCAACTGTGGTTCAACAGTTACAATAGGTGCTCCAAGTGTACCACTAGGTGCCCAACTGCCATAGTTCCGATATGCTCGAACACCATCGCCTGTGTTGTATGCAATAACATTTACACCTGCTATCTGTGTGGTGCGGTAGTCTAGTTTATTATACATCTCTGAGATATGGCACACAGGAACCCATACCTTACTAAAGATATCTTCTTGTTCCTGTTTATAAATTGCGTGAGAAGAATAAATCTCACTACTAATATATTCTACTGAAGGGTTTTTTAACCATGTATTATGATTTCTTGGTGGCATAATTTTTTCCTTTTTTATTATTATTAAATGGAATCTTGATAACCATTATTTGTGTGTTTGTTATCAGTTTTTTGATTTTCTAAAATTCTAATACGAGCTTCTAACTCATCTATTTTTTTAGTAACAAATGGATACTTTTTTCTCCAAGCATCGGTTGGTTGTTCTAACCAAGCCCACCCGTACCGAGCTACGAGATAGTCTAAAAACTGATCAAGTTTAGCGTAACACCACAAACCAGCTTTTGTATCTTTAAAATAAGCTAAAAAAGCCGCACCTAAAAGAGAGCCTGCTATAGCAGTATAAATCCATAAAGTATCTTCAAACATTTTTGCAATCATTATTTACACCATTCTTCTTTAGTCCCGCCGTCATAAGGCCTAGCTAATCCAGCATTAATAATTTCGTCTTTGTATAACTTACCATCAAGATAAACATCGACTAGTACTCGACCGCCATATTTATCCCATTTTAAGTTAGCAAATTCAATATCTTTTGCTTCTCTAAATAGTTTATTAGCTAAAGCTCTAGCTTCGAGTGCTAACTTCTTTTCTTCATCACATTTGGCTCTAATTTCTGGAGTATCAATTCCTAAAATTCTAACACTCATTTTTTGAAGCGGTTCTGGAAGTGTAGGGGCAATTACATAACAAGTATCGCCATCATAACAAAGGTTATTTCTAAATTCTCTCATTTGTAAAAAATCATCTGCAACCGCTTGTGACATTACAAAAAGCGTTGCAAACATAGCTAAATTATATTTCATTTTTAATCCTTTTCAGTCACAGCTTTCTCATAGTATAAGATTATCTGTTTTTGTTGTTCCAAGTATCTTTTGATATCTGATATATTTAGTGCCAGGTTTTCATAATCTTTCATACTGAGAGCCACAAAAGCAAGATCACCATATGTTTCAGTGAACTCTTTTACGAATTCATCATAATTATCTTTTGTAACTACAAAAACTCTAGTATCACTGAGAGCTAGTGGCTTCGGTGCTGCTACTGTTGGTATCTGTGTTCTTTCCACTTTGGTTACTACTTTGACCTCCGGCTCCGGCTGGAACCGGCTGCAACCAGTTAGGGAGAGGACGCTCAGCATTACCACCAGTATCGCCCATGAAGTCACGCCACAAATTTGCTGTCGCACCATTCATCTTTCCTTCTAAACTTTTTGAACCTTTAAGAGCTTCTACCACCAGATCTAACTTCGATAGTTTTGCTCTGAGTTCGTCTCCATATTGTTCAGCTTTTTGTAAATCTTGTTGTAAAGATTTATTTAACTTACCTAATTTAACTATATCGCCTTGTAATGTTTCTACACTGGTTTGTGCAGTATCAACAGCGACTTCTAGTTTTGCATTATTATCTCTTAGTGTGGCTATAGTGTTTTGGGTGGTATCGTAATAGTACTTTGCACTATAACCAACACCACCTAGTATCGCCACAATAAAAATTAGCACATATAGTCTAAACATTACTCACTCTTCCAGATAGTCCATGCGCCATAAGCAATCATTCCATAAGCAATAAGAGTTACAGGAGTTATAACCATTGCTATTCCTGTAACAATAAGAACAATTCCGTCCCAAGAAGTTCTTTCTAGTAATCTATTTTTAATCCAGTTCATTTTTTACCTCCTAAGTATTTAGGTTGTTCTTTTATTTTAAATAGTCTTTGTATTAGTTTTTCTAACCATATCATATCGCCCTCATTCTTTGTACAAGACGTTCAGCCCTGTTAGTTACTTGGTGGTACCAACGAGAATCTACCATTTCGTCTGCGGCTGCGTTCCAATCACGAGCGTCAACACCTTGTTTCATTCCTTTAAACTTAGAAAGTCTTGGGTAACCGAGATTAAACATCATATTTGCTATAATTAATTGAGCTTCTTCTGGCAAATCTTCAAAGTCTGAGTATAGCTTGTTGCAGTCTGACAAG
>Ga0208917_1000935_pt1 | contig 14687 bp, 22 predicted proteins | sample DEB08_DNA_10_FD_185500 | JGI IMG/M metagenome (GOLD analysis project Ga0208917, IMG submission 185500) | Aqueous microbial communities from the Delaware River and Bay under freshwater to marine salinity gradient to study organic matter... | ecosystem: Environmental > Aquatic > Marine > Coastal ...
ACTTCATTAGCTCTGTACCGCCCATTGCATTTCGATCTACTTCATTAGTTTCGATCTCTTCGTCTTCTTTGAGTTCATACTCATCTGTAATCCGCAGTTTCATTATGCAACCTTTACTGCTGTAATACTATCTAGTCTGAACGATCGCCATGCTTCTTTCTCAAGATCCCACACAGCTACAACCTCTTCAGTTTTATTTCGAACTTTACCTTCTTTGATGTCTTTTACATCTTGAGTAGGTAAGAATTCTTCCTGAAGAGTGCAGCGCATGACACGCTCACTACCATCTTTTTTTGTGAAAGTGACTGTTACTACGTTTGTATGTAGATCAGCCAGTAAGGACGTTCTGTCCTGAAGTTCCGAAGTATTCACCATAACCACCTCTTACATTGTCAATATATTCTACTAGTTCATTATAACCGCCAACCGCATGACCATTCCAGAAAATCTGAGGAACTGATCTTGCTTCAGGGTTCCTTAACATCAATTGCTCTTTTACATAAGTCTGTGATGCATCATATTCATTATAGCTGATACCCTCTCTAAAAAGCAAGCTTTTTGCTTTATTACAGTATCCACATCCAGGCTTAGTGTAAATATCAACTGACGTCATTTCGTGTCTCCTTCATACGAGGTTTTGCGTTAGGATTACCCCAATGACTGTTAGCTCGTACTCGAATAAAACGCTTATTCGTTTCTTTATCATTAGGATTAGCGATTGTGAGCCATGGATTTTGACCTTTTTTCCATGCTCGTTGTTTATATAGCAACCGCTCCATGGGCGATCTCTCTCTTCTAGCTGCGTTTACTTTCCAGCGCGCAACTGAACTATGCTCACCTTTCGATACTTGATGTGCTCTTTGCTTTTTCTTAGCCATGACTACCTAACCATACCTTCTTGTTATCAAACGCTCTATAGACACCTAAGTCTAAGTATTGTACTTTATAATCTGATTGATCATCTGATGATAGCATTTGCCATTCATCTTGTTTACTTAAAATATCATGAGCTGCTTGCTTCATATCTAATTTTAACACCTTCTCTTCAATTTTCTCTTTCACTTCGATAATCTCATCATAGTTGAGCTTATCGATTTCAATATGAAAGAGTTCAGTGCAAATATTAGGTGTTATAATATCTACTGAAATATCTATTCCCCATTTTGGCTGCAACATAAGCAGCTTATTCAAGAGAGGCCTTCGTTCTTTTAAACGTTCTAGCTGTTCACGAGCTTCATCCGCAAAGGCCCATCTTGTAATATACATTGAATGATCTAACACTACTCCTGCTTGATCGTAATCTTCATCTCTAAACCACCAGTGATGATCTGCAGTATGCTTATTATGTTTTTCTGATAGATCTACATTATGTGCTAGCAAATATTCTTGTTCTAAACGTGTAATTTCATACCCATCTTTATCAAAGAACTCTAATGAGAGTTCTAACACTTCATCATCAGTTAGCGGGAATCTAACATAAGGGTCTTGTTCATGTGATTTTGATGAGACGACTAATTCCATTACTTCTTCTTCTTCCTACGCGCTTTTCGTTTACCAGAACCAATCTTTCGACGGCCTTTTGGCGGCCGGTTTTTGTGAGGCCAAGGCATTAGAAATACTTAGCTAGCATTTCAAGCTTGTCATGGTAGTTAGCCATCTCTTCTAGCTCCTTCTCAATCTCTTCCACAATATCGCCATGCTCACCGATACCAGCAGGATTATGCAACAGATTCATCACGTTAATTTTATGTTTGTTAACATGACCTTCAAGATGTGACTTCACACCTTGTTTAATGTCTTCGGGTGTTAGCATTAAGCTCTCCTTCATTCATCATACGATTTAGTTTACGCAGCAATGCAGCTGCAACAGATTGCCAATACTGTTGACCCCAAGAGTCTTCTTTGCAGTTATTGGCAGCAGACATCGCATTATCAATACGACGTTCATACAGTTCAAATATATTCATAGCAACTCCTTTTGGTGGGCCTGTAAGGATTCGAACCCTAAACCTCTTGATTCGTAGTCAAGTGCTCTGTCCAGTTGAGCTACAGGCCCTAGATTTGACACCGGAGCAAGGAATCGAACCTCAGTTTTCGGGTTTGGAGCCCGACGTGTTACCATTACACTACTCCGATATAATTTGGCGACTCCGGGAGGATTCGAACCCCCGACCCACGGCTTAGAAGGCCGTTGCTCTATCCAGCTGAGCTACGGAGCCAGTTGGTGCGAGCGGAGGGACTCGAACCCACACACCGTAACCGATAACGGATTTTAAGTCCGTTGCGTCTACCTATTCCGCCACGCTCGCTCAAACTTGGCGCCAGCCGTGTTTTAACAGCTTGCCTTCAAACTCAAATTTATCATCATGACTCATTCTTAGCTCAGAGGAATAGCCATCAGGTTTCACTACTTCAGCAGTCCAATACCGTCTGCTGTAGCTCTCTTGTTTAATATAAAAGATTTCGTTGTGATCTTTATGAATGAATTTGCTCACATAGTGCTTCATAATGTTCTATTCCATATCTACACATATAATATGCATCAATAATATCACTCGATGGATTCCATTGCTTATCAGTTTGGTCTAACATTGACTTTATATCAAGTTTAGTCTCACTAATAAAAGTCTCGTTTAAGAGTTCTTTATTAGCATTACCTTTGCCAGTCGCGAACTTCTTTATTATAGTAGGCGCTATCGTGACAAAAGGCAACCCTTTTTTGTACATTTTATACTTTAATAATCCAGCGTTTTCTGCAATGTGAAATACTCTACCAGTAGATCCAAATGAATAGTCTTCTAACACAACTAGACTACAACCAGATACTCGCTCAATAGCCCAATCTGCTATAAGTTCGTATCGTTCTTGTTGGGAGCTATAGGCAGGCATAGGAAGACCAGTCATGTTAAACAGTCTTCCTTCAAATTTTCTGCCTTGAGTTAGATAAGATATAGAAGTCTTTTCAAAGTCTGTTGAGGGCTGTAATGCGCCGTTTGACACACAGATTGCAGGGGAGCTTAGTGAATAATCAATTCCTGCTATCATTCTTCATCAAAGAATTGTTCCTCAAATTCTTCATCCTCTATTTCAACTGATGCACCACAAAAAGGACAGAGATCAGGTGTGTCATCTTCATTATCGATAGTGACACTATATTCTGCGCCGCATTCATCGCAACCAAGATCGTAAATGATGTCTTCCATTGTTGTTCCTATAAGCTAAGGCCCTTGAACGTTTCACCTGTAACGTCCTTTTTAACTCCTCCAACTATATATGAGGAGATTTCTGTCTCTTGAGGTGCTACTTGAACTTCGCCACCTGAGATCCATTTTTGAGTCCATGGTAAAGGATTTGAACCACCTTTATATGGTGATTTCAGTCCAATAGCAATCATACGTTTATTTGCAATCCATTCTACATACTGCTTCAATACTTCAGCGTTAAGCCCAATCATAGACCCGTCTTTAAATAGGTATTCTGCCCATTGCTTCTCTTGCTCTACTACATCGTCAAACATTTGCATTACCTCTTCGTGACACTCATCTCTAATTGTTACGAACTCAGGATCATCTTGAGGTAACAGCTTTAACATTTGCTGTGTAGATGCTAGATGTACATTTTCATCACGAGCAATAAACTTAATAATCTTAGCATTGCCTTCCATCTTTTTTAGTTCTGCAAATGCCCATGAGCACGCAAATGAGACATAGAATCTAACACCTTCTAATGCATTAACTGAGTTGATAGTTAGCCATAGATTCTTCTTTGATGGATCATCAATTAGTTTATCATAGTACTTACCAATATCTTTTGCGCAATCGACAATAGGTTTAATCTCCATAATACTATCAAAAATATGCGATGGATTAGCATAGATATTTCTAATAATATGAGTATATGAACGTGAATGAATTGTCTCTGAGAAAGACCATGTTTCAATCCATGTCTCTAGTTCAGGTAGAGATACAATAGGAAGAAACGCTAGATTAGGTGCACGTCCCTGCACACTATCTAATAAGATCTGACGCTTAAGATTAGAAGTAAAGATATGCTGCTCTGCTTCAGTAAGGTCTTTAAAGTCCTTAGCATCACGGTATACATCTACTTCTTCTGGTCGCCAGAAAAAGCCAAGCTGCTTATCAGTTAACTTCTCAAACTGCGGATATTTTACTTCATCATAACGGGCGATTTCTACCTCACCATCAAAAAACATCTTCCGCTCAAGATGTGACTTAGTTGCTTTGCTTATAACACGCATGAATCGCATGCCTCCTCATCTTCTGTAGTAGGTTCGTAATCTTCGAGTTTATGCTGCGGTGCTTCATACTCATCCGTTGCACCATCAAACGTATTAAAATAATAGAGTTGCTTTCCACCATACTTATAAAACATAACTAAGTGTTTAAGCATCTCGCTCATTGGAATCTTCTCGTCCTCATAGAACTGAGGATTATAAGAAGTATTCACTGAGATACCTTGGTCAATCCATTTCTGAAGAACAGCCATAATTTGTAAGTATCCATCAGGTGATGCTTGATCCCATAATAGCTCATATTTATTCTTAAGTCTAGGAAAACCTGGTACTACCTGACGTAAAACACCATCTTTAGACTGCTTTACTGATACAAATGCTCTTGGAGGTTCAACACCGTTAGTAGCATTAGAGATTTGCGAAGAAGTCTCTGACGGCATTAAAGCCATCAGCGTGGAATTACGAATGCCATGAATTTTAACTCTAGCTTCTAATGAATTCCAATCCATTTTAGGACCCCGAGGTACTAATTCGTCCACGTCCGCTTTATAGGTGTCTTTTGGAAAGAGTCCTGCACCATATTTAGTTTCGTTTGATTTTGGGCAACAGCCTTTTTCAAATGCGAGTTGTATCGAAGCTTGAATAAGGTAGTACGACCATGCTTCAGCATATTCATCAATTAAATCCAGATTAGGTTGAGTATAAGTCATATCATTCTTTGCCATCCAATATGCAAAGTTAATGATACCGACACCAAGAGGGCGTCTTGCCATTGTAGATAGTTCAGCTGCTATTACTGGATACTCTTGATAGTCTAACAACGCGTCTAATGCACGTACTACCATTTCACATGGTTTTTCAAAGTCAGCCGGTGATTTAATATTGCCCCAGTTAATAGCTGCAAGAGTGCAAAGACTAATTTCACCTTCATCATCTCTTACGCTGCTTAATGGTTTAGTTGGAAGATCAATCTCACAGCATAGATTTGATTGATGGATTGGAGCTAGTTCTTTAATGAATGATCCATGATCATTAGCATGATCAACATTCATCAAATATATACGTCCAGTATCCTTCCTTTCTTGCATGAAGGCTGAGAAGAGCTCTGATGCTGATATGCTCTTCTTTCTGATTGACGTCTTTCTCTCTGCCTGTTCATAGAGTTCTCTGAATTTGTCGACGTCAGTGAAGAAACTCTCGTAGAGTCCAGGTACGTCGGACGGTGAGAATAACGTAATGTTACCTCCGGCCAAAAGACGTTCATAGAAGACTTTATTGAATTGTACGCCATAATCGAGATGCCTTACTCTATTATCTTCAGTACCTTTATTATTCTTTAGTACTAAGATATCTTCAACTTCATAATGCCAGATGGGATAATACAACGTTGCGGCACCGCCTCTAACACCGCCTTGTGAGCAGGACTTAACTGCTGATTGAAATAACTTGTAGAACGGGACGACACCAGTATGCGTAGCGTGTCCTCCGTTAATAGGACTCCCGAGCGCACGTATGCGTCCAGCGCCAATTCCAATCCCTGCTTTTTTAGAGACATATTTGACTATCGATCCTGCTGTAGCGTTAATAGAATCTAGACTATCATCTGTTTCAATGAGGACACATGAACTAAACTGACGAACACTAGTTCTGACACCCGACATGACTGGTGTTGGCAGAGATATGTCAAATTTAGATACAGAGTTGTAAAAGTCATGTATACGATGTAACCTTACCGATGTTTCTTCTTTATGGAATAAAGTTGCAGCAATTAACATATACGCCATCTGAGGAGTTTCATAAATCTCTCCAGTTGACCTATTTTTTACAAGATATTTACCACGAAATTGTTCCATAGCTGCATAGGTGAGATTTTCATCTCTTCTATGATCTATGTATTTATCCATTGTCTCCCACTCTTCTACTGAATACCAGTCTAGCAATGCTGGCTCATAGAAACCCTTGGAGACGACGTTCTTTACATGTTCTAGAATATGGATAGGCTCGAATTGACCGTATACTTCTTTTCGTAGATGATAGTTAATAAGACGACCAGCAACATATTGATAGTTAGGTGCTTCTTCAGAAATCAAATCAGCAGCAGCCTTAATAATAGTTTCTTGAATATCAGATGATTTAATTTTATCATAAAACTGAATAGAAGATCGCAGCTCTACCTCAGAAGCTGATACCCCAGCTAAGTCTTGACAAGCAGCAAATACTACTTGATGAAATTTATTGAGATCGAGAAGCTCTTTAGAACCATCTCTTTTAATGACTTGAATTTCTGCTGACACCATTTAACTATCCTTCTGAACGAATTTACGTGCTAGAGGTAATATCTTAGCTATTACTTCCGCACATGCTTTCGCTACTTCTATATGTTCGAGTTGTGTACCGTTACCTGAACGCAACTCTATAAAATGAATCCATGATCGTAATGTACCATTTACATACATTCGCGACATGGTTAAACCTTCTGGCAATACAGCACGAGCTTGCTCTTTTGCAATCCCATTTTCTAAAGCCCATCTATATGCATTCATTGATGCTAGTATAACCTTATCCTGCTCAATAAGCCACTGTTCTTTTAATTGCTTATCGTCAGTCTCAATACTATTCTGCCTATTTTTTAGATCCTGTAATCGTGCTTCTCTACGCGCGAATTGCAGGCTTACTGTTGGGTCAGCATAACGCTGACTAAATTCTTGAAAGGAGAATGATCTATGACGTAAAATTTGTCGTGCGATATCTCTTGTAGTCTCAATCTCTAGACATGCGGAAACCATCTCTAAAGGTGACCAATGTTTGTTGTCAATTAAATAGTTAATTAGCTTCTCAGACGTTGCACTATTTAATTGATTTGCAGGGTTTGATACTCTTGCACAGAAAGCAACTAAATCTTGACAATCTAAAGGTGCACCATCTGGGTAAGTATGAAACTCAGATGCCTTACTATAAGAAACTAATTTAACTTGCATTTACGCGACTCCAAACTGAGAGGGCCATTTTCGCTTCTAGCCCTTTATAAGTGTTACTATCAATCATTAATTTAATATCCGCATCTCGTTTACCTGTAAGAATCATATCATTCACATCTTTCTCTTCTAAAGAATGTGGCCAGATGCAAATAGAATACCCATGCTCAATAGATTTAAGCATGCGTTTTATAATTTCTTCATTACGAGGTTCATTATCATAAACTATCACGACTTTATCTGGGTCTAGATTAAGCGACCGCGATGCACTAGAGATATCTGAACCAGCCATGGCCAGACTATTCGGAACAAACATAGAGTCAAAAGGTCCTTCAAATATATAGATCGTCTTTGACCTATCAACTCTATCTAAACCATATATTTTTGGTTTAGAATTATCTATCATAATAGTTAGATATCTTATATCATTAGTTGGATTAATCGCTCTACCTTGATAACCAAATAAATTACCTTCTTCATCTATAAATGGTATTATAACTCGTTTATCATTTTTAGGCAACGTAAAAAGGCCAGGAAAGATACTATCAGTCCATGCAGCAAAGTCAGGACAATAGAAGAGTTGATAGTGAAGATTAGTAGGTATCTTCCGTTTATTGATAAGGACCTTAGCGCTATGATCAGCTTGTAATTGAGATATCTTCTTTAATTTCTTTAGAGGACTGTTGCTCTTCATGAACTTTGGAACATTAATAATAGATATGTCTTTCTTTTGTTCCTCTTGTCTCGCATTGGGAGACACGTGTTCTGATATGGTTTCTTTAAGGTACTCCGTGTATAGAGTAGGGTTAAAACGCTCTAGAAACTTCTTAAAAGATGCACTAAAACCACAATTATGACAATAGTAATGCAACTTGTTATCTCGTTCTAAAAGATAACCACGCGCTTTAAACTTATTTTTTTGGGAGTCGCCGCATTCAGGACAACGAAAATTATAACCTGTACTACGACGTTTAAATAGATTAAGTTGCGAAGACATTAATCCCGCATACTTATGCTCTAACCAACTCATTATATACCTCAATCACTTCAATATAATCTATTATATCATAAAAGTTTGCTTAAGTCAAGCTTTCCCGCAATCCACCCTAATACAGCAATTGAACCAGCAATCATCCAGCGCCACATCTCAATTTTAGCTAGATGTTTTTCTATACGATCAAGACGGTCTGACATCTGTCGTTCAGTATCAGTAATTCTTTTATGTAATCTTTCGTACTGTTCCATAGTTTCACGTCTATGAGCGTCTTGTTCTCTAGCCATATCTGGCAATTCTTTGCCGAGATTGGCTAATCTTTCTTCGTTAACGTCTTGTCTTGCTTTTAAATCAGCAGTGATCTCGATCAATTGTTCATTATGCTGCTCGACACGAAGAAGGAGACTCTCTGTAAAAGTGAGCTCCTTCTTTACGCCAGCTAATTCAATCTGAACTTCTTTTAGATCATCTGCCATTTTCTAGTTCTTTAATTCTAGCTTCTAATTCATCTATTTTTTTTGTCACGAAAGGATATTTTTTACGCCATGCATCTTCAGGTTGATCAAACCATGTCCAACCATACCGATCTCTTACAAAATCTAGCATCGCATCAAATTTCGCATAGCACCAGAGACCAGCTCTAGTATCTTTAAAGTATGCTAAAAAAGCTGCACCTAGTAAAGAACCTAAAATAGCGGTATAGATCCATAGAGTATCATCAAATATTCTTTCGATCATTTTTTCTCACCTAAGATTTCTTCAGCTACTTTAACTCTGTTATAATATCTATCCATACCATGATCAAATAAGCCATCAAAGAACTGCAACTTTTTGATAGCATGCCAGTGACCTATAAACCAGTTACTAACTCTTGTATGCCATCCTGCATTTTTAATAATATCACCTTCTTGGGTAATATAGTAGCAGTTACCAACATGTCTAAATCTAAGAGCCGTTGGTATACGACATACAATATCGTTGTTATTTACAAATCTATAACAGTTATACTTTGCATCAAATAACTTTTTAAATACTTTATCACCTACTCTTGGTGAGCCAAAGTTATAGACTGTGGCTTCTTTTAGTCGAGATGCAGCTACTGTTGCCATCGCTGCTCCTAAACTATGACCAGTTGTTATGATCGTTTTATATTTGGTTTGTGCTAACCAATTCTGAATAGCGAACCAAACCTTATCGACTTCATCTTGGAAGCCTTCGTGAATTTTACCACCTAATTGCGCATCATCGCGCCATGCTTTTAAATCTGCTGCTATATCTGAGAGCTTATTTGGTTGAGTACCTCTAAAGGCAATAATAGCGGTAGCGTCTTTATCCATACATGCTACTGCTTGTGCACCGTCAACGTCAAAAAACTGAATCGCTTTATAACCTAGATTCTTCAATCTGGTTACACAATCTTGCGGTTCTCCATAAACTAATAATGATAACTTAGCTGTCTCCTGCGCTCTTTTTAGATCCAGTTCCATCGTCAGCCTTCTCCTCTTCTGGCTTTTCTGTCACTGCATTCTCATAATACACAATTATTTGTTTTTGTTGTTCGAGATACCTTTTTATATCAGCAATATTTAATGCTAAGTTTTCATAGTCCTTCATACTTAATGCAACGAACGCAAGTTCGCCGTATACACTTGTGAATTCTTCGACAAATGCTTCGTAGTTGTCTTTAGTGACAACAAATACTCTAGTATCACTTAACTGAAGTGGCTTCGGGCGAGCTACTACTGGAATCTGAGTCTTTTCGATCTTCGTTACTACCTTGATTTCCGGCTCCGGAGGACGGAGACTGCAACCAGACAGGAAGATCATACTCGCTACTATTCCCGGTATCACCCATGAAGTCACGCCACAAATTCGCTGTAGCACCATTCATCTTTCCTTCTAAGACTTTTGAATCCTTTAAGGCTTCTACGACTAAGTTTAATTTACTGAGTTTGCCTCTCAGCTCGTCACCATACTGCTCTGCTTTTTGCAAGCTAGTTTGCAGCTGACTATTTAATTCTGACATTTTTTTTATGTCAGCTTGTAATGTATTGACACTTTCAGTTGCTGTTTGAACTGCTACTTCTAACTGTGCATTATTTTCACGCAAAGTTGCTATAGTTTGTTGTGTCGAGTCATAATAATATTTGGCGCCGTATCCTACGCCACCTAAAATTGCTAAAATTATAATAAGAACATAGATCTTTAGCATGAGACTACCTTTTAACGATATCTGCTAAAGGCTGAGGTGTGTTTCGCTTATTCTTTTTCTTATAGCGTCGCATCATAGCTGGTGTAAAACCTGGTTCACCATCTGGACCTACACCAATACCTGCAATATTACCACCACCTGCTGAATTAGTCGGCTCTTCTGCCATCTGCATATATAACGAAAATTTAGAGTCTAGATCTTCAGTAAGAATGTCTTCCTCTGTTCTATCATCGCGCCACTCTTTAATAAGATATAACGCTGCTGCATATGAAGCTACTCTAGTTTTACCACCAGGAATTTTTTCTAACAATCTTTTTAATTTTAAGATCATTAGATCAAATGTAGAGAAAGCATTTAATTCTGCTTGAGTTTTTCGCTGTAAACGCTTCTTTAGTAATGTACCGCGCTCATCAATAATGCCTTGTTCAAACGCAGGCCATTCGTTAAAAGGTGTTGTTAACCTTTTAAGAAACTGATAGATGATGTATAGATCAACTACTGAGTTTGCCATTATAGAGCCCTAAGCGTTTCTATTATCTTTGTATCCATAACGATCTCACTACTTATGACATCGTACGGAGGTAATCCTATATTAACGACTTTATCAGGCATATAGCCTAGAAAGACTAAAAATGGTTTCAATAGCGCATGGTGAGAATCTAGTTTTAAGAATAGCATTCTTGTAGCTACTTTAACACCAAACACATTATAAAGCACAATCAGATGATTGAGAATTAATCTCTCTTTTAATTCACCTGTCTCTTCATATCGATTAAAAAGCCGTTTTAAATATTTAAATCTTTTCAAGTCATCATAAAATTCAATCGTATCAGAACATTGTGGATTTTCGTAATGTTTCGCTGCATACAACATAAAGTTGGCATCATTTAATATTTCATTCATCATTAAAAGCTAGTTAATGCTACCCTTTTCACTGAGCCATTTGCTGTGGCTACATAAAAGAAATTATCATCAAAGAACAACTGGTTAATTTCTACAGATGTATTTGATGTTGAATTAGCAAAGGTCTGGTATGATGCAACCGTGAAATCTGCTAGATTTAACGTATAGGTTGAACTATCATCTCTTGTAAAAGTAGCTGTATAATTCGTTTCATCAAACGTAACATTTGCTGTGGATGTATTTGCTGGTAATGCACTAGTAGTAATGTAACCAGAATCATTAGTAAAAGCTGATACTACAGTTGGAATTTGCGAGGTGTTTGCAACGCCTGTTAATGCAATATCTGCTGTTGAACTATCTGCTCTTGTGATAGTTAATGTATTGTTACCTACTGTGTAAGTACCGTTTGCAATAGATGTATTAGCTGGTAAACTTGAAGTAGTGATAAACCCACTATCATTAGTAAGGTCTGATGTATTAGCAGGTAAACTAGAACTGTTCGCAAGACCAGTAAGGATAACATCTAACGTACTACTATCATCTCTTGTAATCGTTAACGTGTTATTCGCTACAGTAAATGTTGCATTAGCTGCTGATGTGTTAGCAGGCAAGCTCGATGTAGTAATAAAACCGCTATCATTAACAAGATCTGACGTATTTGCTGGAAGACTAGAAGTATTAGCAACACCAGTCAGCTGAATATTAACTGGCTGGCCACCTGTCTTATTTAAGACTAAAGTATTATTAGCAACACTATATACACCATTCGCAATCTCATTGTTCGCTACAAGAGCTGAAGCATTAATTGAGAAGGTTACGGTGTTACCACTTGCTGTAGTAATAACACCGTTTGCACCTGCTAATGTAACTTGAAATACAGTATTAGTAGTAGCAATTGCTGTACCAAAGTCAGCTGCAATACTACTAATCGTATTCTGTAACCCTCTAGTATTAGTGACTGTGACTCCTGTTGTATTAGATACAACACTAACACCATTAGCACCAGTAAATGTAACTGCAGGCATAACGCTTTGAACTAAGTTCGCAGCAGTAACAGCCTTAGTTTCTATTGTACTAGTATTACTTGGATTGACTACAATAGGAATCAAATCCGTATTGGCTATAGTATTAGCCTGGGTTAGTTCACTAATCTTCTTTGACATCGTTTATCCTAGCTCTTAGCTATCTGCAAATTCTGTATCGTCCGCTGCGTCGCCTGCAATTGAAGAAGAAGCAACAAGTACTTCATACTGAACTCTACCTGCGCGACCACCTGAACCAGCTGTTCTACGCACCCAACCAGCATGACCTGCTGCCTGTGTTACACCAACCTCAGTTGTATCAACACCAAATACGTTATTAGCATCGCCACCAACTTCTGATGTCGAAACATATTTTGGCATTTCCTGCAATGTGTATGATTCACCTGCAGATACAGCTGATAATGTAACACCGAGTTCTGCAGTAACATCGCAGATGGTGTTATTTGTAATACTTGTAATTAAAAATTTATCGTCATCAGCGACAATATAATCGCCAACAACTGCTTCCGTTGTAAAGGAAGTTGATGTACCTGTGACGCGACCGTTCGCAGCAATAGCAATAGTACCGCTGTTCGCAGTCTTGGCGTCGTACTTACCCCAAAGTGCCATTTGATTTTCTCCTATTTAATAGCCTGTTGTAAATGGTTGTGACTCTTTGCTACTTGCTTTTGAAACGCGAGTCTTTCCAGAGGTTTCATTCTATTATATTTATCTAACACTCTTTGAGCGAGACGCTTGTCGACTTTAATTGTCTTACCGTCTTTGAATGTAACATCTTTCTGACCATTCATATTAACTGATTTTCTCAGTTGCATGATAATATGTTCTGGGCCCTCTTCTTCAGCGTCTTTTGGACGACGACCCTCAAAAAATGCTTTTCTTCCAAATGCAAACGCATGCTCTGCTACTGGCTTCTTTTGCTTTGCAGCTTTTTCTCTTTCACGAGCTAACATATCTGCTACTTTACCTAATTTCGCCGTATCAGATTTAGAGATCATTTTTTTCTTCTGAATGTCAGCTGTGTTTACAGTAGCTTCTGTAGATGTTTTTGCTCGTGCTGTAGCAATTGCCATTTTCTTATCCATAGGCATTGAAGGGTTATCACGCTCTATTGCCTTCGCAATATCTTCACGTTTTTTCTTCTCTCCTGGAGTTAATGTACGCTCACCCATAATTCTAGTCTTTGGTTCCATTGTTGGATGCCCATGCAGTTTAGAAATACCAGCTTTCTTAAATGCTAGTTTCTTCGCATGATCCATTGACTTAGCTTTAACTTTATATTGACCTTCACCGTCAATATGTACTGTATGGGTATGATCAGATCGATTTAATGGCTTAGGTGCAGCTTCTCCTAAACGTGCTTTCTCTGCTTGAGCTGAGTTTTGATGACGTTTGTAGGCTTTCATATCACCTTTACGAAGTGCATCACGCGCCATAGCAGCATGATCCATCTTCTCAACTTTGATCTCTGGTTTTTGCTTTCTAAAAACAACTTTACCGTCAGGTGTGTGAGTCTTTACAACCTTAGCATCAGCTCTACGCTCAATGCCTTCTGGTAAAGGAGGAATTTTGCTGCGTTGTTTATCTAATGGATCTGAACGGAGCTTCTTACCACCAGGCCCATCAGCACCAGCATCACCTTTTTTAAGTTTACCATCTCTAGTAAAATGATACCCTTGAGGTGCGCCTTTAGTTTCTTGAAGCTCGCGAAACGATTTCATTTTAGCCCTCTTTTTTCTTTCTTGGATGTCCATGATTCATAGACTTAATAACTTTAAGTTCTGTTACTGGCACATTCTCTTCGATGCCATGCTCAAACATAACGTCGTAATGAGTTACAATACCAAAATCTTCTCCCATGATAGAACTTTTATACATCTGAAGAGCTTTTTGCATCATTGGACCTTTGGGTCCTGACATTGCAGTTTTAGACATGCGATGATCAGGGTTATCAGCTGCCATTCGTATACTATCATCGTCAAGTTTATTTTTCTTGACAAAAGCATTATACGCATCTCGCTTTTTAGGGTCTATTCTAGCTTCTTCGATTGTATGCATACCTGGAATACACTGACCAGCACCCCACTCTTCATGATTAACATGAGTAGCGCAGTCATGCTTCAAAGCTTTTTCTACGTTATCTGCGTCGAGATCTTTACTCTCTTCAACTTGCTCGTTTTGTTTTCTTAAAACTGCGGCAACTTGCGGATGCTTTTCGATACCTTTTGAGAGCTTATTCATGGCTTGAACTGCGCCAGTCATATTACCCTTTTTATATCTTGGATCAGAAGCAATACCAATAGCTTGT